>BNJU01001892.1_pt1 | contig 58576 bp, 55 predicted proteins | sample 8539281 | NCBI WGS metagenome assembly BNJU01 (sample SAMD00202456, study PRJDB9452) | human saliva metagenome | isolation source: human saliva | place: Japan
GTTACGTATTATTTTATCTGGGTGCCAGCCAATTCAACTCCTGGTCCTATTGGCATTTGCTAGCCGTGGGGCTCTTCTCGCTAGCTCTGGGATGTTGCCTTCGACCGCCTTTGTAGCCTTCCACCGGCTTTTCTTCGCCAATGAGCTTGGCTCTTCGATCCGTGCTCCGGACCCCTGTCATTCGGATTCTCGCCCCAGTCTTATTTCTTGGCCGACGGCACTTTGGTTCTGGCCCCTCATGGCTTGTGGTCCTGGCTTTTTGCCAAATTCTTCGCACCGAGCATTCTGAATACGCTTAGCGTGAGCTTATGCTATAATGAGGATAACCTAATCGAGGAGGAAGTAAGAATGAGCAAGAAAAATTTCATTATCAACTGTCGTATCAATGGTGGTCGTGATGGCGAAGTTAAATCCGTAACAGGGACTTAAACCTTAAGACTAGCATGGCTAGAAGGCTACACCAACCCAGAAGAACTCTTCGCAGCTGGTTTGTCTGCCTCGTTTCAATGGGGGCTTTGTCCTTCCCATTACAACGTGATGGCTTAGGGCGACCGTCAACGCCAAGTGCGCGCTGAAGTAGTGCCTAGGCGACCTGCCAGATACTAACAGCTTTGCACCTCAGCAGCTAAATTGTTTTGTATCTATTGAAGGCTTGAGCCCAGAAGAAACCTTGCGCTATGCGTTCAAGAGACAGAAACATCTGCCTCACACTGAAAGCAGCAGTTAAAGGGCAATATTGAAGAATTAGTAGCTGAATAAGCAGTAAAAAGACGAGGCCTGCCTCGTCTTTTATTTGTCCTCGAAAAGGGAGGAACTGTGGACATGTAGATTGTTGCGCTCTCGATAGAGGCTGGCTCATGGCATGGTTAACCGCTGTAGTGGCTTTCACCAAACCAGTCGCAATCAGCTTGGTCTTGCTCCTCGTATTGGGCGATATCCCGATGGCGTAGACACCTGGCAATGGTTTTGGTGCAGCTGCCGGTCTCTGATGGATCTGCCGTTTGATGGTCAGTAGTGCCACTGGCGACTTTTCGCCTGACGGAAGAGACGAAACCATAGCTAACGATGAAGTCATCGACGGCTAGTCGACCGCTTTTCTTCGACGGCACTGCGGTTAAGGTGGTCGAGTCTGGCCGTCTCTGGCCATGGAGGCCAACTGGAACATAAGGGTCCAAATCTTGACGCTAGAAGCTCTCCAGCAGGCTCGACGCTGTGTTCGTGGGCCCGGAAACTGAATCTGCGGTGATTAGGTGGACTTGCTTGGCATAGGCGTTCGATAGCCAGCGCCCAGTCTCAGGGCGGAGTCGCCCCGCCGCAGATAGCTGACCACTCGATCTTGGAAGGCTTCAGGTTGGCGGACAAACTAATGAAGCGATTTTCCTTCGAAGCTGGCGCTCTGCCAAGTCCAATTTGCGGGCCGGAAGGCTCCGTTACCTACGGCGATAATGACCGCGCGGCTAAAGTGGCTGGGTTTGTGGGGTCTGAATTTCATAGTAGGGCTTGCCGTCCCTCATCTTCATGTTGAATCAGTTGACGGGCTTCTGACCAGCTACAGATGGTGGTGTCGAAGTGGTCCAGTTGCTGAATCAGGGACTGGGTGAGGTCAGCCCCCTGATTTGGTAGTGGGCCGATATCGTAGATGGCCTTCAGGGTAGAGATGGCTGGCTGACCACCCAGCAAATCTAGGCTTTCGATGATTTTAGTCTTGGCTCTGGCGCATGCCGGCGTAAAGGCATAGAGGCCAACCGGCCCGCCACCGATAATGGTGATGTCGTAAATTTGAGACATAGTAGGGACTCTTTATTCAATCATAGTTTTTAAGGCAAGAAAAGGGCAAGTCCAGGGTCCTGCACCAGATTTCTTAGAGACTGAGATAGATGGCCCGGCTGACGAAGGCGACGAGGACGTTGACTCAAGACGCCGACCACCACTTCGGTGGGGCGATGGCCCAGGTATTTTTCGATGATCATATCTTCATAGTGATCGATGTCGTGGCTTTTCTGCAGACGGCGGAAGTCAGCTTGATCTCCAAGGTCTTGCAGGCGACGTTAGCTAAGAGGTTGAGCAGAAGACCCTGTTTCACCACTCTGGCGACGTACGCCCATGGAGTCAAACATGACGATGACTCGAAAAATGGTGGCGATGGCCACCAGAGGGGATTCAAAGCCGGATTCCAGCACCAGCTGGTAATCAGGCTGCTAACTGCGGCCGAATGCGAACTTGGCATGCTGCCAGTGGTCATGACAATATTTACTTTGACCTTATGACGGTTAGTCATGAGGGCAATAGGGTATTTAATAGCTTGAGTGAAGAGAATCGCGACAAGAGATGTCAGCACATGGTATTCATAAGTGGGCCCTCCTCTCCTTATACAGGTATCTCATTAGATAATATCAAAAATGCGACTTGAAACTAGTAGGAAGCCGTAAATTTCTCAAGAAAAATCGTCTAGAGGTCGCTTTTGATTTGAATCTGACGGATTTAGTGTATCATATAGATGATATTCAACCATTAACAATAGGAGGATGATTCATGACATATCCACAACTTGATCTGGCCTGCCAGCTTACATGCTTTTAATTAAAACCAACCACGGCGACATCAAGGTAGCCCTCTTCCCAGAGCTAGCGTCAAGACCGTGGCTAACTTTGTTGGTCTTAAGCAAGGCTACTATGACGGCGTGATTTTTCCACCGAGTCATTGAAGACTTCATGATTCATGGGGCGACCCAAGCGGTACCGGTATGGGTGGCGAGAGCATCCATGGCGAGAGCTTGAAGATGAGTCTCACGAGCTCTACATCCTGAAGGGGGCCCTTTCCATGGCTAACGCAGGGCCTAATACTAACGGCAGCCAATTCTTTATCGTAACAGCTAGCAATGTACCAAGCACCATGTTGAGCCAAATGCAGGAACTGGGTTTCCCTGAAGAAATCGTGGCAGCCTATGCGACAGAGGGCGGGACACCTTGTTGGACCAACGCCACACGGTCTTCGGTCAGTGGTAGAAGGCATGGATGTCGTCATTGCAATCAATAAAGTTGTTACCGGTCTCAAGATAAACCGGTAGAACCTGTTGTGATTGAGACGATTGATGTGTTAGAATAAGCAAGCGATGGTGACATCCCATGACTGAATTTAAAATAGGCGATATCGTTGAAGGCCAAATCACAGGCATCCAAAATTATGGCGTCTTCGTAGGTCTCTCGCCAACCGAACAAGGTCTGGTTCACATTTCCGAGTGCAAGCATGGCTACATGAATGAGCTCAGTAACCAGATTAAGGTAGGCGACAAGGTCAAGGTCATGGTCATTGACATTGATGAATATACCAAGAAGATTAGCCTGTCCATGCGGGTCTTGATGAAGCTCAACACCCCGCCGTATCCAGCCCGGACCAAGAAGCGCGCCAAGCGCCACTTGCCTGACATTGGCTTTTCCAGTGTGGCTAAGAAGTTACCGGAGTGGATTGACAGCGCCCTTCAATCCATTGAAGAAGATCGTTTTGAAGTCAAGCAACAAATCAAATAAACTAGTCCAACACTAGCTAGACAAGAGGTAGGAAAAAATGGCACATATTAAATTTGATTACTCTACTGCCAAAAAATTCTTTGGCGAACACGAACTAACTCAACTCCAAGACTACGTGACCGTAGCTGACCGTCAATTGCGTGAGGGTACAGGGGCAGGTAGTGACTACACCGGGTTGGGTAACTTGGCCTGAAGCATACGATAAGGAAGAATTTGCCCAAGTTCAAGCAGCTGCTGAGAAAATCCGTCAAGATTCTGATGTCTTAGTGGTTATCGGATCGGGGGTTCATACTTAGGCGCTCGCAGCCATCGAGTTCTTGAACGATAGCTTCTATAATATGAAAGCTGGTCGTAAGGGGATGCCATAAGTAGTCTTTTGCTGGTAACAGCATTTCTTCCACTTATTTACATGACTTATTAGACTTGATTAGCGACCGTGATTTTCAATCAACGTTATTTCTAAATCAGGGACCACTACTGAACCAGCCGTTGGTTTCCGTGTCCTCAAGGAAAAATTGATTGCTAAGCATGGTAAGGAAGAAGCTATCAAACGTATCTACGCAACCACTGATGCTAAGCGTGGGGCCCTCAAGGCAGAAGCTGACCAAGAAGGTTACCAAACTTTCGTTATCCCAGATGCAATCGGCGACGTTTCACTCGTCTTAACACCAGTTGGTCTTTGCCAATCGCTGTTGCAGGTGGCGACATTCAAGCAATGATGCAAGGCAGTAGCTGCTATGGCCGAATACAGCCAAGCAGATTTAGCAAGCAACCAAGCTTTTCACTAATATGCGGCGATTCGTAACTTACTCTCATCGTAAAGGTAAAGTAACAGAGCTCTTGGTTAACTACGAACCAGGTATGGCCTTTCTTCAACGAATGGTGGAAGCAACCTTCGGTGAATCAGAAGGGAAAGACTTCATGGGCATCTACCCATCAAGTGCTAACTTTCTACTGACTTACACACCTTAAGTCAATACATCCAAGAAGGCCGTCGCAACATCTTCGAGACGGTTGTCAAGGTTGAGACGCCTCGTCATGACGTGGTCATTCCAGAACAAGAAGTTGATACCGATGGTTTAGGTTACTTACAAGGTCAAACCGTTGACTTCGTTAACACCAAAGTCTTCCAGAGGGACACTCTTGGCTCACATCGATGGCCAAGCGCCTCAACTTAGTCGTAAGCATTCCAGCTATGAACGCCTACAGCTTAGGTTACTTAGTATACTTCGAAATCGCGGTGGCTATTTGGTTACCTCAATGGGGTTAACCCATTCGACCAACCAGGGTAGAAGCCTACAAGAAGAATATGTTTGCCCTCTAGGCAAGTCTGTGTTTTGAAGACTTAGCTGCAGAATTGAACAGCCGCTTATAAGACTCTTTCTACTATATAATAGAGACTCAAGCAGGATCCAGATGGACTTCCCTGCTTGTCTTGTTTTCTCGACTACATCTCTAGGTCAAAGAGGGGCCAAAAAGAGCCTTAAACACAAGTTCTCAAATAGGCCAAAAAGATGAAAAAGTGGCTGACAGTCAAGGGGACCATGGTATATTACTAGAGTCCTTATGACAGCGACAGCTGAAAAGCTGCTGATCAATCCCCAAAAAGGGCTTTGACCTGAAGCGGTTGTAATGATATTATAGAGTAGGTCTGAGAGCTAGCGAACATTCACTTAAAAAGTTCCAAAAAGAGCTAAAAAGTGTTTGACAAGCATAGCCGAGACTGATATGATATATGAGTTGCTACCAGCAACAAGCACTGACCAAAAACTTCGAAAAAACTTCTGAAAAAGTTGTTGACAGGAAGTAAGGCTTGTGCTAATATATAGAGTTGTCACGTGACGACGAGTACATTGAAAAACTAAACAAAGACACACTCAAGAATGAGGGTCATCGAGTAAAACTTGATGAACAAACCAACACCCTGGCAGCAGACAAGTTGGGTAAAAACAAGCTAGTAAAGAAATGAGTCAAGTAGACTTATGAAATTTTTTCATGAGAGTTTGATCCTGGCTCAGGACGAACGCTGGCGGCGTGCCTAATACATGCAAGTCGAACGAACCGCGACCGAGTGCTTGCACTAAGTCAAGGTGAGTGGCGAACGGGTGAGTAACACGTGGGTAACCCACCCTTATAGTGGGGGATAACAGTCGGAAAACGACTGCTAATACCGCATAGGACATGGATCACATGATTCTGTGAGGAAAGGTGGCGCGTTATCGCTAAGAGATGGACCGCAGGCATTAGCTAGTTGGTAGGGTAACGGCTCACCAAGGTGATGATGCATAGCCGACCTGAGAGGGTGATCGGCCACATTGGGACTGAGACACGGCCCAAACTCCCTACGGGAGGCAGTAGGGAATCTTCGCAATGGACGCAAGTCTCGACGGAGCAACGCCGCGTGAGTGAAGAAGGCCCTTCGGATCGTAAAGCTCTGTTGTTAGAGAAGAACAGCGCATAGAGTAACTCGTTATGCGTGTGACGGTATTCTAACCAGAAAGCCACGGCTAACTACGTGCCAGCAGCCGCGGTAATACGTAGGTGGCGAGCGTTGTCCGGATTTATTGGGCGTAAAGGGAGTGTAGGCGGTCTTTTAAGTCTGATGGAAAGCTCACGGCTCAACCGTGGAGGGTCATTGGGAAACTGGGAGACTTGAGGCAGAAGAGAGAGCGAATTCCATGTGTAGCGGTGAAATGCGTAGATATATGGAGGAACACCAGTGGCGAAGGCGGCCTCTGGTCTGTAACTGACGCTGAGGCTCGAAAGCGTGGGAGCAAACAGGATTAGATACCCTGGTAGTCCACGCCGTAAAACGATGAGTGCTAGTGTTGAGGGTTCCACCCTTCAGTGCTGGAGTCACGCACTAAGCACTCCGCCTGGGGAGTACGGGCCGCAAGGCTGAAACTCAAAGGAATTGACGGGGACCCGCACAAGCGGTGGAGCATGTGTTTAATTCGAAGCAACGCGAAGAACCTTACTAGGTCTTGACATCCCGACGACCGCTCTCAGAGATAGAGTTTTTCTTCGGAACGTCGGTGACAGGTGGTGCATGGTTGTCGTCAGCTCGTGTCGTGAGATGTTGGGTTAGTCCCGCAACGAGCGCAACCCCCTATAACTAGTTGCCAGCATTAAGATGGGGGACTCTAGTTAGACTGCCGGTGACAAACCGGAGGAAGGTGGGATGACGTCAAATCATCATGCCCTTATGACCTGGGCTACACACGTGCTACAATGGATGGTACAACGAGCAGCGAACTCGCGAGGGTAAGCGAACTCTCTAAAAGCCATTCTCAGTTCGGATTGTAGTCTGCAACTCGACTACATGAAGCCGGAATCGCTAGTAATCGCGGATCAGCACGCCGCGGTGAACATGTCTCCTGGTCTTGTACACACCGCCCGTCACACCACGAGAGTTTGTAACACCCGAAGCCGGTGGCCTAACCTTTTAGGAGGAGCCGTCGAAGGTGGGATAGATGATTGGGGTGAAGTCGCAACAAGGTAGCCGTATCGGAAGGTGCGGCTGATCACCTCCTTTCTAAGGAGTAACGGAACTCACAGAGCTTATGTCTTTGTTTAGTTTTGAGGTAGCTAACACTCAAATCCTTGCACTATTGAAAAACTGAATAACTAAACAAACTGTTTTATCATCCGGACAGGATGGATGGTAAAAACACATTATTTCTAAAAATAATGAACCGAGAATTGACCGAGTCTGTAAGAAATTACAGAGTAAGAAAAATAGCGCGAAAGTATCATGCATCAAGTATGATCGTGGTTAAGAAACAAAGGGCGCACGGTGAATGCCTTGGCACTAGGAGCCGAAGAAGGACGTGACGAACGACGAAATGCTTTGGGGAGCTGTAGGTGAGCTAAGATCCAGAGATATCCGAATGGGGGAACCCTGCCAGCGTAATGGCTAGTCACACCTAAGGGTGAGGTAGACGCGAGAACTGAAACATCTAAGTACCTGCAGGAAGAGAAAGAAAAATCGATTCCTGAGTAGCGGCGAGAGAAACGGAAGAGCTTTCAAACCAGTGTGCATGCACACTGGGGTTGTAGGACTCTAACGTGGACTCAAATGAGTTAGTAGAAGCTGGTGGGAAACAGCGCCAAAGAGTGGTGAGAGCCCTGCATACGAAAAACTGATTTGTACCTAAGAGTATCCTGAGTACGGCGGAACACGTGGAATTTCGTCGGAATCCGCCAGGACCATCTGGCAAGGCTAAATACTCCCTAGTGACCGATAGTGAACCAGTACCGTGAGGGAAAGGTGAAAAGCACCCCGGGAGGGAGTGAAAGAGTACCTGAAACCGTGTGCTACAAGTAGTCAGAGCCCGTTAAGGGTGATGGCGTACCTTTTGTAGAATGGACCGGCGAGTGACGATAGTTGGCGAGGTTGTTGAAGAAACGGAGCCGTAGCGAAAGCGAGTCTGAAATAGGGCGAAAGTCAGGTGTCGTCGACCCTGAAACCAAGTGACCCTACCCATGTGCAGGTTGAAGGTGCGGTAAGACGCACTGAGGACCGAACCAGGACACGTTGAAAAAGTGTTTGGATGACGTGTGGGTAGCGGAGAAATTCCAATCGAACTTGGAGATAGCTGGTTCTCTCCGAAATAGCTTTAGGGCTAGCCTCAGAGTAAGAGTCATGGAGGTAGAGCACTGTTTGGACTAGGGGGCTACGCTTTTACCGAATCCAGATAAACTCCGAATGCCAAGGACTCATCTCTGGGAGTCAGACTGCGAGTGATAAGATCCGTAGTCGAAAAGGGAAACAGCCCAGACCACCAGCTAAGGTCCCAAAGCAACTGTTAGTGGAAAAGGATGTGGAGTTGCATAGACAACCAGGATGTTGGCTTAGAAGCAGCCACCATTCAAAGAGTGCGTCATAGCTCACTAGTCGAGTGACCTGCGCCGAAAAATGTACCGCTAAACAGTACACCGAAGCTGTGGATTCAATTTTTCAAATTGAGTGGTAGGAGAGCGTTCTATAGGGCGGTGAAGGCATACCGAAAGGAGTGTTGGAGCGCTTAGAAGTGAGAATGCCGGTATGAGTAGCGAAAGACGGGTGAGAATCCCGTCCACCGATAGACTAAAGGTTTCCTGGGAAGGCCCGTCCGCCCAGGGTTAGTCGGGACCCTAAGCCGAGGCCGACAGGCGTAGAGCGATGGACAACAGGTAGAGATTCCTGTACTTGTTAACAATGTTTGAGCGATGGAGGGACGCAGGAGGCGACGCCACGCAGACGGATGGAAGTGTCTGTAGAAGCACTGAAGTGGTGGTATGAGTCAAATGCTTATACCTATAACCGTGACGTGTGACCTGGAGCGAAATTCTAGTAGCGAAGGTAGCTAATCAAACCACGAGAAAGCTTCTAGTGAGTTGTTAACAACCCGTACCGCAAACCGACACAGGTAGTCAAGTGGAGAACACTAAAGGGTGAGCGAGAGAACTCGTTGATGAACTCGGCAAAAATGACCCCGTAACTTCGGGAGAAGGGGTGCTGACAGAGATGTCAGCCGCAGTGAATAGGCCCAGGCGACTGTTTATCAAAAACACAGGGTCTCTGCAAAAATCGAAAGATGACGTATAGGGGCTGACGCCTGCCCGGTGCTGGAAGGTTAAGAGGAGTGCTTAGGAGAAACTGAAGGTACGAATTGAAGCCCCAGTAAACGGCGGCCGTAACTATAACGGTCCGGCGGTAGCGAAATTCCTTGTCGGGTAAGTTCCGACCCGCACGAAAGGCGTAACGATCTGGGCACTGTCTCAACGAGAGACTCGGTGAAATTATAGTACCTGTGAAGATGCAGGTTACCCGCGACAGGACGGAAAGACCCCATGGAGCTTTACTGTAGCTGATATTGAGTGTTTGTATGGCATGTGCAGGACAGGTAGGAGCTGAAGAAGTGTGGACGCCAGTCTACACGGAGGCGCTGGTGGATACTACCCTTGTGATGCGGACCCTTCAACCCACGTGTAACAGCACGGGAGACAGTGTCAGGTGGGCAGTTTGATCGGGGCGGTCGCCTCCTAAAGTGTAACGGAGGCGCCCAAAGGTTCCCTCAGAATGGTTGGAAATCATTCGTAGAGTGTAAAGGCAGAAGGGAGCTTGACTGCGAGACCTACAAGTCGAGCAGGGACGAAAGTCGGCTTAGTGATCCGGTGGTACCGTATGGAAGGGCTATCGCTCAACGGATAAAAAGCTACCCTGGGATAACAGGCTTATCTCCCCAAGAGTTCACATCGACGGGGAGGTTTGGCACCTCGATGTCGGCTCATCGCATCCTGGGGCTGAAGTCGGTCCCAAGGGTTGGGCTGTTCGCCCATTAAAGCGGTACCGAGCTGGGTTCAGAACGTCGAGACAGTTCGGTCCCCTATCCGTCGCGGGCGTAGGAAATTTGAGAAGAGCATCCTTAGTACGAGAGGACCGGATGGACGCACCGCTGGTGTACCAGTTGTTCTGCCAAGGGCATCGCTGGCAGCTATGTGCGGGATGGATAAGCGCTGAAAGCATCTAAGCGTGAAGCCAGCTTCAAGATGAGATTTCCCATTCGAAGTAAGTAAGACCCTGAGAGACGATCAGGTAGATAGGCTAGAAGTGGAAGTGGAGTGATCCATGGAGCGGACTAGTACTAATCGGTCGAGGTCTTAACTCACAAGATTTGAGGTTAGGTTTGAGGTTATTCAGTTTTGAGTGTGCAAGCACTCAATATAAGACAACACCCTAGTGTGGGTGATAATGGCAAGAAGGACACACCTGTTCCCATTCCGAACACAGAGTTAAGTTTTAGCGCCGATGGTAGTTGGACCTTTGGTCCTGGAGAGGTCGTATGCCATGCTGGGTGAGGTTGTTCTTGATGGAGGTTTAGCTCAGCTGGAGAGCATCTGCCCACAAGCAGAGGGTCAGCGGTTCGATCCCGTTAACCTCCACCATGAGTCATTAGCTCAGCTGGTAGAGCATCTGACTTTTAATCAGAGGGTCATCAGGTTCGAGCCCTGTATGACTCATTCTATTAAATGCGTCTTAGAGAATGAAAAAGCCAGCGGATGTGGCGGAATTGGCAGACGCACCAGATTTAGGATCTGGCGCCTTAGGGCGTGGGGGTTCAAGTCCCTTCATCCGCATTAACAACTTAATAGCCGGCTTAGCTCAGTTGGTAGAGCATCTGATTTGTAATCAGAGGTCGAGGGTTCAAGTCCTTTAGCCGGCACCACGCGGAAATAGTTCAGAGGTAGAACATCACCTTGCCAAGGTGGGGGTCGCGGGTTCGAATCCCGCTTCCGCTTAGCCAATAATGGCCCCTTGCCGGGGTGGCGGAATTGGCAGACGCACAGGACTTAAAAATCCTGCGGGTAGTGATACCCGTACCGGTTCGACCCGGTCCTCGGCATTCAAGCTTTAGCTTTGGAAACTAACTGAATAGGCACCTCATAGCTCATTGGATAGAGTACTTGACTACGAATCAAGCGGTTGCAGGTTCGACTCCTGCTGGGTGTATTATATAAACGGAAGTAGCTCAGCTTGGTAGAGCACTTGGTTTGGGACCAAGGGTCGCAGGTTCGAATCCTGTCTTCGATTATATTATAATGCCTTAGCTCAGCTGGGAGAGCGCCTGCTTTGCACGCAGGAGGTCAGCGGTTCGATCCCGCTAGGCTCCATTTTTATATATTGGCGGTGTAGCTCAGCTGGCTGAGAGCGTCCGGTTCATACCCGGGAGGTCAGGGGTTCTGATCCCTCTCGCCGCTATAGACATGGACCTTAGCTCAGGTGGTTAGAGCAGGCGGCTCATAACCGCCCGGTCGTAGGTTCGAGTCCTACAAGGTCCATTCTCTGCCAGTTTGGGCATACATGGAGGATTACCCAAGTCCGGCTGAAGGAACGGTCTTTGAAAACCGTCAGGCGTGTAAAAAGCGTGCAAGGGTTCGAATCCCTTTATCCTCCTTTCCATTATCGCGAGAGTGGAGAAGTTGGCATCTCGTCGGGCTCATAACCCGAAGGTCGCAGGTTCTGAGTCCCTGCCTCCGCAATATTTGCAGGGTGTGGTTTAGTGGTAAAACCACAGCCTTCAGTTGTTGTCGCGAGTTCGACTCTCGTCACCCGCTTAACTTTATATAATGAAGGGCCTATAGCTCAGCTGGTTAGAGCGCACCCCTGATAGGTGAGGTCGATGGTTCGAGTCCATTTAGGCCCATTGCAATAAAAATATTAGAATGGTGGGAAAGTACTCAAGAGGCTGAAGAGGCGCCCTGCTAAGGGTGTAGGTCGGGTAAACCGGCGCGAGGGTTCAAACCTCCTTCTCCGTTCTTTTTATTGCCTTTAACTTAGCTGGTCCGTTGGTCAAGTGAGTTAAGACACCGCCCTTCACGGCGGTAACACGGTCTCGAACCCGTACGGATCGATTATCATATCTCGGAGGATTACCCAAGTCCGGCTTGAAGGGAACGGTCTTGAAAACCGTCAGGCGTGTAAAGCGTGCAAGGTTCGAACCCTTATCCTCCTAATAAAGATCGCGGGTGGAGAAGTTGGCATCTCGTCGGGCTCATGAACCCGAAGGTCGCAGGTTCGAGTCCCTGCCCCCGCACATAGGTTCCGTGGTGTAGGCAATAGCCTGCCTGTCACGCAGGAGATCGTGGGTTCAAATCCCGTCGGACCGCCATGTGGGTGTAGCTTTAGTGGTAAACCACAGCTCCCATGCTGTCGTCGCGAGTCTCGATTCTCGTCACCCGCTTGCGATACTAGAGCAGCTTGAGCTGCTCTTTTTATGGTCTTGCCTCCATTCTTGCACATGAATGGATGATTCTATATAATAAGTATGTACAATAGTTTTGAGACCTCCCTACAGCCTTGCTGTCAGGGGCTCTATTTTAATGAACGGATACTCGATATCCGATACTCAGGGAGGTGAGTTATGTTTCAGTCTTTGCTTGCTGAGATTATGAGCACAAGAAACCCTCATTCTTAGCATCCTTTATATGTTTCTGGAAGTCATTTTGAGATTTCATTCCTTTGTCATGGCCTCTACTCTAGACAAGGGCAGTCCAGATGGGGATATGCAGCAGGTGGCCCTTTATGGTGGCCTCATGCTTTGGTCTGTGCCTTTTTATCCCTATTCTGTGGCATGCAGTCTGCCCGCTATGGGGCTTTGACTTGGCTGGTTTTGCCAAGAACTTGCGTAAGGCCCCTCTTCGCTAAGGTTGCAGTCCTTCTCCTTCGAGAATATCTGACCGTTTCATCAGTCGGGCTGGTTACCCGTATGATGACCGACGTCACCAACGTTCAGAACTCCTATCAAATGATTATCCGGGTCGGGCGTACGGGCACCGCTTAACTTGATTTTTGCCATTTGAGCGACCTTCCTCATTAATGGCCAAATGGCTATGATTTTTGTCTGGGTAGCTCTATTCTTAGGGAGTGTACTAGCCCTCATTCTTAAGATTGTCTCATCCACTTTACCGAGGTCTTCAAGGCTTACGACAACTCAACAGCAGTATTCAAGAAAAAATCATCACCAATATGCGGGTGGTAAGTCCTATGTAAAGTGAAGCCCAGGAGACTACTAAGTTTCAGGCTGCTTCTGGCAGAATCTATCGCACTGTTCATGAAGGCCATTAATGTCAGCGTCTTAAGCACGCCAGCTATGATGCTGTCCATGTATGCTTCCTTCCTTATGATTTCTTGGATGGGGCCCATCTCATTGTGTTTGGCAACATGACGACCGGGAATTAACTTCATGTTCTCACACCATGACCATTCTCATGTCCCCATGATGCTCGCGATGATTTTCGTCATGCTAGTCCCATCCATCGCCCTCAGTTGAACGGATTAATGAAGTCCTCAAGACCAGTCTACCATTGTCTCGCCTGAAAATGGCTTGACCCAAGTGGCCGACGGTAGTATTGAATTCAAGAGGTCAGCTTCTGCCTCACACGTGATGAAAAATGGCGACAAGGCCCATGTCTTAGAAGGCATCAACCTCAGCATTAAGTCTGGTGAGGTCATCGGGATTCTAGGGGAACCGGGTCCGGTAAGTCCAGTCAGTTCAGCTCAATTCCACGACCTCTATGATGTCGAAGCCGGTGCTGTCAAGGTTGGGAGACAGGATGTCCGTGACTCACACTCCAGACAGCCTGCGCCGCTATGGCTCATGGTCTCACAGACCAATGTGCTCTTTTTCCGGGACTATTAAGGAAAATATGCGCTGGGGTAAGAAGGCTGCAACTGACGCCGAAATCGAAGCAGCCTGCAAGCTGGCTCAGGCCCACGAATTTATCTCCGAGTTCAAGCGATGGCTAGACACCATGATTGAACGGGTAGAATAACGTGTCCGGCGGTCGCTGCCAACGGCTCTGTATTGCCCGCGCCCTGCTCATGAATCCTAAGATTCTGATTCTGGACGACTCCACCTCGGCCGTGGATACCAAGACCGACAGTCTGATTCGTCAGGGCTTGGCTTCTAGTCCTTAGGAGACCACCAAGCTCATTATCGGCTCAGCGGATCGTCGATTCAAGAGGCCGACCGCATTGTGGTCTGGAACGACGGCAAAATCGATGCCATTGGCAATCATGAGCAGCTGCTAGCAAGCAACTGCTATCTATCAAGAAGTCTATCAAATGCAAACCCAAGGAAAGGAAGGCGGCCTCAGATGGAGAATAAGAAAAAGACGTGGCGATTGACTCATTGTCCGACTCCTCAAATTCATGTGCAGGACACAAGTGGGTCCTCCTAGTCTCGCTGTCCTGATTGGTATCAGCCCCAGTGACCGTTAACCTGACCAGTTCTATCTCGCTCCCTCGGTCAATCCTCGTCCAACCTGCGTTGCAGACGGGCCCTCAGTGACTTCGGCCCCTGCGTGACTTCTTGTGGGCTTAGCCTCTTCTGTTTAGTTGGGGTCATGGCCAACTACGGCTTCTCCATTATGATGGCTACCATCTCTCAGGATGCCCTGCGCTCCCTACGCAATCAACTCTTTGAGCGCATAGAGAAGCTGCTCAGTTAAGTCATTTTGACACCCATCTCATGGGGATATTATGTCCATCTACACCAACGATATCGACGCGCTGCGTCAGGCTATCGAGCAGTCTATTCCCAGCTCTTCTCGTCTGCCATCACCATGATTGGGGTCACGATTCCATGTTGGTAGTCAGTCCCTTGCTCTCAGTGGTGGCGGTCATGCTGCTGGCATATGGTCTGGGTCATCAAGACCGTTTCCAGCAAGTCTGGTCTTTGCTATTTTGGCGAGCAACAGAAGAATTTAGGGGATTGAGAATGGCTTTATTGAAGAAAATGATGTCTGGGCAGAAAGGTCAAAGGCCTTTGTCCGTGAAGCAGCCAGCATTGAAGCCTTCGACCAAATTAACGAGCAACTCTTCCAATCTTCCTACCTGGCCAACCGCTTTTCTAACGTCCTTATGCCAATCCTAGGAACTTGGGTAACGTCCCTTCGTCCTGACTTCATTACCGGGGGCTTTATGGCCTGAATGGCGTAGGCGGCCTGACCACTGGGGGACTTATGTCCTTCCTGCAACTCAACCGTTCCTTTATCGCCGATTTCTAGGTCTCCCAACAGCTTAACTTTGTCCTCATGGCATCGGCTGGGGCAGACCGCATCTTCAATTTGCTAGATGAGGAGCCTGAAGTCAACCAAGGAAGGTAAGCTTACATGTAGAAGAAGTCGACGGTAAGCTAGTTGTCACCGATCGAAGACCAACCGCTGGGCTTGGAAACATCCCGCGTCCACAAGCGCCAATACGAGTTTGGCGCTTTTGTAGGGAAACGGTCTTCAACAATGTGGACTTCTCTCTATGATGGCAAGAAGCAGATTCTGCATGACATCCAGCTCTACGCTGATAAGGGTCAGAAGGTGTCCCGTAGCAACTGCAGGTAAGACGACTATTACTAACTCCGATCAATCGCTTTTACGATATCCAGTCGGTTCTATTACGTCATGACGGCATCGACGTCAAAGCTGATTTGACAAGGACTCCCTGCGCAAGTCTCTGGGCATCGTCTGCAGGATACCCACCTCTTTACCGGGACCATTGCGGAAAATATCGCCTACGGTCGAGGAAGACGCCAGTCGCGAGAGAGATTCTGGAGGCGGCTCGCATCGCTCAACGTCGATTCCTTCGTCAAACACCTGATCAGGGCTGTGACACCCTGCTGACGGACGACGACTGGCCTCTCCAACGGCCAACGCCAGCGGATTGCTATTGCCCGTGCGGCCTGGCTGACGCGCCCGTCCTCATCTGGACGAGGCCACCTCATCCATCGACTCGCGGACTGATGGTGCAAGAAGGCCTGGACCGCCTGCAGTCCGGCCGCACCGTCTCTGTAATCGCCCACCGTCTGTCCACCATCGTCAACTCTGACGTCATCATGGTCATGGACCACGGCCGCATTATCGAACTGCGGCAACCACGCCTCCCTCATGGCCGAGCAGGCACCTACTACCGCCTCTATCACCGGCGGCCTAGAAATCGACTAAAGACAGCAGTAAGCAGGGAAGCAGCTTCCCTGCTGTGTGGGAAAATGGACTGGGAGCTTTAGAAATAGAGCCAAAACCGAGGAGAGAGAGCTGTGAGCCAGTGGTCCACTTTGTCGAGCAGACCACTCAGCTGGGCCAGAAACCGAGTGGCGCTCCAAAAACGGGGAGAAAGTCTGAGCCAGCGGTCGACTTTTGTGGTCGAGCGGGACCACTCAGGCTGGGCCGGCAACTCGGTGAAAAGGGCCCAAACTGAGGAGAAAGTTGCAGAGCCAGTGGCCCATCACTTTGTCGAGTGACCACTAGCTGGTCGGAAGGCAAGGAAAGGCCAAACCGGGGTGAAAGTTGAGAGCCAGTGGCCCACTTTGTCGAGTGGACCACTGGCCAGGCCGAAACTCCAGGAAAAGGGCCAAAACGCAAGTTGAGCCAGTGGCCCACTGTCGAGTGGACCACTGGCGTAGGCGAAGGCAAGGAAAAGGGTCAAACCAGGGTGAAAGTCGAGAGCCAGCGCCCACTTTGTCGTGAGTGGGACCACTGGCCAGGCTTCAGGAACCCAGGTGCGGCGCCAAACCAGGCAAAAGCGGCATGAGCAAATGGCACAGCCTAGCTAGGCACAACATTGCCAGTCGCAGCAAATGATTGACACAGCCACTTCCTCACAAGATTTATCTTAAGATGTATTTAGAAGAAAATGTTGTAAAACCACAAAAAGGCTAGGGAGAGGTGTTATAATAGGGGCAAGAAGTTGCGAGGAGGTGACGGATGTCATCGAGGAAAATATATGGCGACTACGGGGTTCACCTAGCGCCGATATGCAAGACTTGATTAGCAAAACGGGAAGACTATAATAAGGAGAACAAGGCCGCCACGATCTGAAGCTCTATGAGCACCTGATATACCGGGTCAAGGCTGAGGACTCGATGCGTGAGACAAGTGCCTGCGCAAAGGCCTGGAGCAGACGCCGCAGTCAGCCCTTGCTATGTCATTCGCGATGCTATTGGCGTCCGAATTGTCACGGGCTTTGTCGAAGACATTCTATAACCTAGTCGACCGCCTCGCCATGGAAGCCGGCTATAAGGTGGTGGAGGAGAAGGACTACATCAGCCAGGTCAAGCCCACGGCTACCGCTCCTACCATGTCATTTTAGAGGTGGAGACCGACTATCCGGACTGTCAGGGCGCGAGGGCTGTCATTACATCGAGGTTCAGCTCAGAACCATCGCCATGGATCTCTGGGCCAGCCTGGAGCATCCAGATGAAAATACAAAGCATGACATTGCCGATCCGAGACTGCATCAGTCGCGAGCTCAAACGTTGCGCCGACGAGCTGGCCCCAGATGACGACCATGCAGACCATTCGACACTTAATCCAAGGGGTGAGGTCCACGCGGATCCCTACTGAGCTGAAGATGAACAACAATTGGCCTGGTCGTGATGACGGCCTTGCTCACGAAGGTTATCCAGAGCAGACTGGGCTAAGGACGGCCGGCAAGCGGTCCAACTGGCCCAGCACGTCTATGACCTCATGATTCTGGACATTAGCTGATGCCGGGTCGCGAAGGACGGCATTGAGGCCCTCAAGGAAATTCGGGCCAGTGGCCACCAATCACAAGTCATCGTTGACGGCCATGGCTGGTCGACGACCAGGTGACCGGCCGATGCCGGAGCCGACGACTACCTGACCAAAACGCTTTCGCTCAAAGAACTACTAGCCCGCTCTGCGGTCCACATGTCTCGCCGGGTGGACCACCATGAGGCGCACAACTGGCCCTAGGCAGCACCCAGCTCAAGCTAGAAAGAGAAATGGAGGTGTCGGCCAACAACGCCATTCCGCCTGCCGCAAGGAAGCCACCTCTGCCTCGCGCATGGTATCGAGGTGAAAGGCCCTGTCTCAAACTCCATATATCTATGCGACCATGTTCGCCGATGAAAGCAGGCAACCGACGATGCGAACGAAGCCACCGCTCCCACGGCTACTTGGTCCAAAAAGCTACTCAGCATCCGCTCCAATCTCCAGATTGTGCGTCAGCCAAGTGGTCCCCTACCAGTTGCCAGTGGAAGCTCGCGCCGACGAGCGCTAGCCAGAGCCTGGAAGGGGGCGACTCAGCCATGTTCCGCAAGCTGCGTTTCCAATTTTATCGCCATTACGACTCTGGCCATCACCTCATCCTCTATGAGCCCACAAGTCGGCGATCATCACACGGTCCGCTACCTGCAGACCGAGCACGATATTCAGCCGATGCTTAATTGACTGATTGTGCGAAATAATCGGTGCATCCCCGACACCACGCAAATGAGAACCAGCTGACCTTTGACCGCCAGTTTGTCAGCTAGGGACCCTCTGTCACTTTATCTACTTTAGTCGCACATGCACCAAGGCCGCCAAACGAGGCCAGTGATCAACCCGGCACGGCCAACCACCTGACCTCGGAACAAATTCAAGGCTTTGTGGATCAGTCGGGCCTGCAATCCTTCCGCGACGTGCTACCTGGAAGAAGATGGGCGCTACTTCTCCTATCGCATTGGTCCCGCTCTCGAGACGGAGCGCCTGAGTCGTCTTCTTCGAGACCACCCAGGCTCTTCCGCGACCGCTGGGCCCTCTTGTCCTCTCACATCCAAATCATATGCCATCAGCTGGCTGGCACTCTGTGGCGGTGGTGACCATCTTCTCTGGCCTGGCCATCCGGCCCTTTGTCCTGCAATTACGACCAAAGCAACGCTCTTCATTACCAATGCCGCAGGCTCAGACGCGCTGGCGGCCATTGCGAGCCATTAATGAGCTGCAAGGAGCTACTGACCGGCGAGACGGAGTGGAACTCCAGAGCACCAGGGATCAGGTCGACCGCCTGGATCGTGGATCGCTGAAATTAACCTCGCCTGGCCCGGCTGAAGAACGCGAGGACCGGGCGCCTGTCTGACGAGACGCTGCCAACTGGTCCAGCGCGGGCTCACACAACATGTCGGCCCTCTGGGAGCATGAAGGCCTGCACTATGAGGCCGACATTCGAGAAGGCATCAGCCTGCAGAGTGTGACGAGCCCTATGAGGTTGGTCCAGCATCCTCCACGGACAATGCCCGCAAGTGCTGCAGACCCTCAGGGCACTGTGCGCCTGCAGCTTCGCCAACTTCTAGGCCTTGGCTGAGAGAGGGCGCGGCGGTCTTGACCGTCTCCAACGATCAAGTGCCATACGGCCGTGGTCAGGACTACCTGACCTTCTTCGACCGCTTCTACCGGATCCGGACCAGTCCCGCAATTCGCCAAGTAGTGAAGGCCCAGGCCAGAGCTGGAGCTCGACCCCGACGCCAGCAGGTGGGGGCACCAGTTCCGCTCCAAACGCGGCATCGGCCTGTCCATGGCGCACATTGTCAGCCTGCATCGGAGCAAGATCAGCGTCCACTACATAGGATGGGGTCATCCGCTCTGTGGTCAGCCTCTAGTTTATGCCCGCATAGCCTTGCGTCGTAGTCTGCTCAGCCATGCTGTTGAGTCGAAAAGGCAAACTAAGCGTTGAGGAGGCCAGGCATTGATGGAAATCGAGAGACCCAGAAGCTTGATAAAATTACATCCTTTGAGCAGTTTAATAAATACTATTGTGGTACCAGAGCATTTTCATGATATCGCTATGAGTCTTCAGGGATTAGAATATAGAGGGACCAAACAAGAACTCAACCATCATTATTGAAGCCTCACTTCAAAGGACGATTTAATTAAGAAAGTGCTGCAGAGAAAAAGGTCGAAGCAGGTTGAAAAATATTAGCTTCAGATAGCCCCTTACTTGAATGTGGTTTTCCTTTAATGCCAAAACTCAGAGAAATATTTCGCTGCTGCGAGCGGGCATCTCGCCCGCTAAATTTACTGACTGATATGGCGACTGCCACGGCTGGAAGAGTCAGGAGCAGGATGGCAAGTTTACCATCGAGACTTGCTGAAGGTCTATGTACGGCCAATCGAGATTATGCCAGTATGATCATGCTGTTTGGCCAATGGAATCAGTAAAGGAGTTTTGTAGCATAGATAAAACAGTGGCCTCTACCAAATAAAGTGAAAAGTATGCAGCCATTTCTCTGGAAAGAAGTGTCAGAGATTCCGGACATGACGCTGTCAGAGCAATCTCTTAAGGGACTACGAAGATAAAGATAAAGACTATCGCTTGGTAGGCAAGGCCCAACTGATTAACGATCGAGACAGTACAGTGAATACGTTTCACTGTTTGTTTATTTCTACTAGACTTGGCGCGAAGGACATAGCCGCTACTGGCCTAAATTTATGCCTGAAGGCTGGGCTTGACAGGATTCTTAGGCTACTCGCTCCAACAAGCGACTTCGCTCGCCGTGCCGCCCTTGCACGCAGGACTTTAGCTCAACTAATCACAGCCTGGGCCCACGTGGATTGGATTCTAGAATGACTTGTGAAAACGCTGTAGAGGTGTTATACTAGGGTGGATGTTTGTACACACACGGAGGAGTGGTGGAGTGCCTTATATCAAACGTAAAGTCATTCGGTTTGATGGGTGCGACAGTCGCCATTTCACTGGCAGACTCAGAAGATCCGAGCCTCCCTCCGATGCGGTGGAAGACGATCTACACCTATAATATGCGCTTTGAGTGCCAATGATGCGCGCTCGGGCTCATGCGGGTCAATCCGCAAGCAGGCTTGTGCGCTGGTGACCGTCCATCCCGTGAGCTCTTCGAGCTCATTCAACTGGGACGGACCCAGCAGCCTGGCCCTGGTAGCCATCCCAATATCGCCATAGGGTCCTTCGGTCCAAACCTGGCGGATTGGCTTTAAAAGATGTCCGCGTCCCAAAGCCCACAGGAAATTCATGGCCTTGGTTTCCTCACGGACCCAGCCAATATCCTCATGGATGAGGACAAAGTGTGGCAGATCCAGCTGGCCTTGCCCGCATGCAGCTGACCTTGGCGCCCCAGCTGCGTTATATCGCGGACCGCTCGGGATTTCTTGCTAGCGCAGGTGTCCAATCAGCCTTTGATTGACTTAGGGCGGCAATATTCTCGACCATTGGCCAGAATCGAGACCGGCAGCAAGCTTTGGCAGATTGGTGTTCAGAGTCCCAGTGGCGGCTGGGCCAACACCTTATCGGTTCTGCCACCTAGTGTGCGATCAATCGGTGGTGACCTCTGGCATCTATGAGCGGACTCAACTGCGAGGCCAGACCGTACCACCACACGATCGCCAGACGGGTTGTCCTGTGACTAGTCTTACTGCTCAGCCTCGATCCATCATTGCCCAGCATTCCGTCGACGTTGCGAAATCTGGACAACCCGCCTCTTCGGCGACATGCCGGGATATCCTGGGCCCAGGTCGAGGGCTCAAACCGGTCCTCGAGGCGTCTTAGTCACCCCGACCAACACATGTACCACTATACTCCGGTCTCAAAAGCGAGACTGAACATTCTAAGTAGAGAGAGGAACACTATGACAAAAATTTATTGCACTTGTTGGGACTAACTTCCAACGTTCCACTAACCGTCGTTTGCTTCAATACATGAAGCATTTTATTGATAAGGCAGAAATCGAACTCGTTGAGATTCAAGATATCCCACTCTTCAACAAACCAGCTGATAAGCAAGTTCAGAAATCGCTAGAGGAATTGCGCTTACAAAATCGACGCAGCTGATGGGGTCATCATCGGGACACCTGAATACGACCGCTATTCCAGCGGTCTTAATGAGCGCCTTGGCTTGGTGTCTTATGGGATTTCACCCAGTTCTTGAACAAACCAGTGATGATTACCGGGGCTTCACGGGACCTTAGGGTTCTTCACGGGCTCAATTACAATTACGCCAAATCCTGACCCCCAGAATTGAAGTGCCAACGTCATGCCTGGTTCAGAGAATCCCTTGTCACGCTCCCTCGGGCTCGACTAGAAGGCAACCTGATTGACCTAGACACCATTAAGAAATTAGACGCTATCTTCGATGATTTCAGTTTATTCGTGAAAGATTGCACAAAAGCTGAAAAGCGCGCAAGATCTGACTCCACAAAGAAGCGGAAAACTTTGATGGGAAAACCTATAACATACGTGACGAGAAGGGAAGAAAAACTATGAAATTTGTCGGACTTGTTGGTTCAAACGCTGAACAATCCTATAACCGCAAATTATTAGAGTGATCCAGCCGGGAACTCAACTCCAAATTCGAATTAGAAGTGTGAAATTGATGCACGTCTCTGTCAATCAAGAAAAGCAAATGGGACGATAGCTCCAACTTCGCTTGCTTTACAACAAAATCACACGGCGGATGGGGTCATTATCGCAACTCCAGAACACAACCACACCATACCGCAGCCTTGAAAGAATGTTTTGGAATGGTTGTCCATAGGAAAGTGCACCCATTTGAAAAGCAAACCTGTCATGATCGTAGGGCTTCCTACCACATGACCAGGGACTTACGTGCTCAGTTCACCTCGTGATCTGGACGCACCCAGGGTCAACGCCATACTCTTACCAGGCAAATGAATTCATTAGGTAAAGCCAAAGGAAGCCTTCGACTTGGAACGGGCAACATCACCAACGAAAGTGGACGGTTAAGTTCTTAGGCTCGCTTGATAACTTCGTTAGAATATGTGGAGGTTGTTTCAAATTGAAGAAACCAAAACCAATCGAACCTGAAGACTTAGAGCACTAACAATCATGCGACTACTCATCCAAGGGGTGGATCCAGATGATCCAGAATGGGTAGAATGCAGCTGAGCTAGGGCAGTCTCAGCGACAGCTTACGTCCAGTTGACTACGGGATTCTGACCGTTAACCAAATCGATATGTGCAAGGCTATGCTTTTCGAGTTGACTCATGCCGATGATAACAACCAATCTACTATAACAACGCTCACCAAGATCCCAACACCATGTTCGCTAAACGCGACATCTCAATCAGGGTACGTTTATCAACCGTTCACAACTCCCTGCCAGCTGCACGGATGAAGAACGTTGAGTGGAGTAGTTAGGGTTCTCCTCAACGGGGGACCAAGAATATGTACGGACTATCGTGCAGGTCTCCTGAAGGGCGTTATTAACACCCACAACTACCAAGCCAGTACTACTCAGATGGCTCTTATGCTGGGATCAACGAGATTGTCTCAACTTCCAACCATGAGTACTGGTACTTCAATCTCACTGGTCAACGCCTGGTTGGCGGTACGGCACTGTTGGCCTGGCCCACACGGTGGCGGCATGCCGATGGCGACTTTCGGGTGCTTCTGACGCTCCCGGGCAGCCACGGTGGTGGCGAGGCCATGCTGACGCTACTTCGGCGCAGCAACCAATTGTTTTAGCGAGCGCCTGACCCAGTCCGGGCGCTCTTTAGTGTTTATGGCATAAAAAACTCACTGCAGCAGGGATAAAAGTCAAATTTAGCCTTATAATGGCACCGTGTTATTGGCTGAGTAGCGTTTGCGGATTGGGAAGGCGTACAGATGGTTCGTTCTCTGAAGGTCTTGGAGAAGTGAGAAGGTGAGGGAAGCCAGCCCTGGTCTGAGATATCAGAGACGGTAATGTTAGACTTAGCCAATAGCTTTCTGCTTCTTCTAACGAACTAGTAGGTTAATTGGTGACGCCAGTTTGTTGCTTGAAGAGACGGATCAGTGGTATTTGATTGACATCCACCAAGTCGAGACAACTCTTCCAAGGTAATCTTCTTAGAGTAGTTCTGGTGCGGATATAATTTTGAGCACGTCAACTTTCATATGCTTAGCTTGGAGGCTGGCGTCCTTGCGATTGATAATTCGTTGTGACGTAAGAGATGGTTCATCACACACTCAATCAACTTTTTCATGATGAGGTCGGAACCGCTGAAACGGTTGGACTCTTCAATCAGAGCTAAGTCCAAGTAGTACTTGAGCGTTGTTAGATGCGGATGCCACAAATAATTGTGAGCTGAGAGTTGGCTTCCTGTGAGGAAGTAAAGACAACACCGGATAGGGCAAATGCAGATCCAGTGAATCTTCCGAGTGGATCAAGGGTAATGGTAGGTGCTCTGGGTTCAGGATAATGACAGTCACGCTTCTTTGATCTCGTGTTGTTCATATTCTGAGTGACAAATACTGCCTTTTGTTAACATAGAAAAATTAATAAATCTTCTGATGCTATTTTGTGATGCTTCGTTGATGGTACTGCTGAGCTGTAATCAAGTTAGCTTGACTGATGTAGAATTTACATTCGAAATATACATAAAAAGCAATCTCCTTTCTGTTTGAGCGAACGTGCAATGTTCTACTATAATATACACCATTTAAATTAAAATTGGAACCCGGCACCATTGAGTTCCCATTAAATTTAATTAAACTTCTCAAAAATATTGGTTAGCAGGCCAAGTTCCGAGATTTTTGCTGTTGTCTCCATGGTGCTAAAAAGTGGTATATAGTTATATTGTAAACGGTTTAACGGAGGAATTCCAGATGTATGTAAAGGAAATATCAAAAATTTTACAGATAAAAAGTCACGAAATTCTGGTAGAAAATAAACAGGGCTTACGGGCAAGCTTCTGCACCCTAGGGTGCCCGAATTAGTGACCTGTCAATTCCTAGTCAAAATGGTCAGGGAATCCTTGATTCTCAGCCTGACCCAATTTGAGAGGACGAAGCCACTTACTATACCTAGTAGAGGGCCACAGTGGACGCGTAGCCGGCCGGATTGAGCCCTGAGCCTTTGAGCCTAGGGCAGGAAGCCTGACCTTGACGCCTAACGAAGGATCCACCCATTTGCATGGGGGACCAGAAGGCCTAGATCTGGGCTAACTGGGACTATGAAATTGAAGAGGGATGCGACCAATACGTCACTCTTCAGCCCAGTAGACCCAGCCGGTCGCAATGGCTATCCAGGTAACTTGTCAGCCCGGGTCATCCAGTAGCCTGGACCAGGATAATTGCTGGACGTCCGCTATGAGGCTAGCACGATGCGACTAGCTATTGGAACCCGACCAATCATGTCTGCTTCAACCTCAATGGCAGTGCTCAAGCGCCCGCATCACTAACCATATCCTACAAGTTGAGGCCAGCCACATGATTCCCCTGACCCCAGCCGGCCTGACCCTAGGGGGGACTTGGGCCTTAGATCAGCATCCAGGCTTGGACTTGCGTTTAGCGGACCAGACCCTAGGTCAGGTCATTGACCGCCACAACCAGGAAAGAGCAGTTGGCCATCCGGGCAAGGCGCTGGACCATGCCTATGTCTTAGATGCCCCTGTGCCAGTCGGCCAGGCCCACGCCTTGGGCCATGGCCAGGAAGTCGCACCTCAGGGTACCTTAACCGAGCCGGCTAGCGGTCGCCAGGTCAAGGTTTGGACCGACCGGCCATGTGCGGTCATCTATACCCATAACCACCAAGCTCCGGGCCTCATCCTGGGTGATGAGGGAGCAGGTGCTCTTATATTGTCGTCAGCTTCGAGACCCAGGTGGCGCCTGACGCCCCTCCACCACCCAGACATGGGCTCTATTGTCCTGACACCAGATCAGCCCGCCCTGAGCAGAGACTTGTTTCAAATTAACTTGGTGATAACTGAGCTTGCCAGCCTAGCTTCCTATGTTACATTCCCCTAGCTTTACCTTAGAAAGGAAGAAATTTATGGATAACTTTATTTACGACATTCCGACCAAGCTCTACTCTGGCCGGGACCAATCGCCCATCTGCTGGAGCTAGTCAAAAGGCAGGGCCAGCGCGTCCTCCTGGTCTACGGCGGTGGCTCCATTGAGAAGATTGGCCTCTATGATGCCATTTTGGAACTCTTGTCCGACTGCCAAATCGTGGAGCTGCGCAGGCGTGGAACCTAATCCCGCATTGAGTCGGTCCGCCAGGGCAGCCTCTGCAAGGAGCACGACATTGAGGGTGCGTCCTGGCTGTGGGGGTGGCTCTACCATTGATCTGCTCAAGGTCATTGCGGCGGCAGCCTGTGTGAGGGGATGCCTGGGACCTGGTGCTGACCCAAGCAAGATAGCCAAGCCCGCCGCTCGATTGATGTCTTGACCCTGTCGGCACCAGGGACCGAGATGAATATCGGGGGCCGATTACTAATTTTCGAGACAGATGATAAAGAAGGGACGGGCGCCTGTGTCCTCTATCCCACGCTTCTATCTGATCCGATCTATACCTTCACGGTCTCAGCCTACCAGACGGCTGCCGGGACCGCCGATATCATGTCCCATACCTTCGGAATTATTTCCAACATCAAAAGAAGCCTTCATTCAAGAACGCCTAGCCGAGCTATTCTGTCTTGCTGCATCCGTTATCTGCCGGTGGCCTTGGCCTCACCCTGATGGATCTATGAGGCCCCGAGCCAATCTCATGTGGGCTTCAACCATGGCCCTCAACGGCCTGACTTCCAAAGGCCGGGCCGGTGCTGACCTGTCAGCCGATTGAACTATTTGCTGTCGGCCTACTATGATATTAGCCCATGCAGTCGGCCTAGCTATTCTGACCCAGGGCGTTGGATGGCCTATGTCCTCAATGATCAGACAGTGAGCCGCTTCGCCCACTATGCCCGCACCGTCTGGCTAGCGTACCCGATACGCTGATAAATACCAAATGGCCAAAGCCGGCATCGAGCTTCTTGCTCAATTCTTCGAAGCCTGGCCCACCTACCCATGGCGCTGCCAGAAGTCGGGCATCGATGACGCCAAATCGATGTCATTGCTGAGCGCGTGGCGCCTCGCCTGACGGCTAGCTATGTGCCGTTAGCGGCGAAGATGTGCGGGCTATTCTAAAAGACTGCCTGACACCTGGTGGAGTCTACGGAGTTAGAGAGGCAGTGAGCGTGTTTTGATCGCCAGTGGTCCACTCAGCCGAGTGGACCACTGGCCAGCCAGGAGGTGCCGAAAAGCTACTGAAAAAGGCAGAAGATACGAGGCTAGTGGGTCCACCCGAGTCGAGGTGGACCACCGGCTAAAGCCGAGGGAGCGCCGAAAAGGCACTAAAGGCAGAAAGTAAGAGCTAGTGGTCCACTTTGTTGGAGTGGGCCACTGGCTGAAACCGGAAGTGCCGAAAAGCCACTAAAAGAGGGCAGAAAAAGTAGGAGAGCATCCAGAAGGAAAAAGAAGGTCTAGTATCTATGAAGTTAACTTTCCTAGGCTGAACTGTGCTGCTTAATACATATATCCCTAATCTAATAGCTCGCAGATGCGAGGCTATTTTTATAATGTTTCTGTAATTTTGCGAAATTACAAAAATTAACTATTGACAAAAGTGAATTTTGGTATATAAATGTAATTATAGAAAGGCATCGGTGAGTTTTATGATTCTGTCGAAATTAGTGACTTTGAAGAGTGGTTCTCCTCAATTTAGAATCACCGAGAGCAAACTGCATCGGCACCCACTTATATAGTATATGCGCAGAATCACCTTCTGGCAGACTTGCGAGGTGTGAGACTCAGATGAAGACATCCCCAAGATTATTAGAACTGAGGATGAGGTAACGACTAATGAAGGGATATTATTTTTAACTTGATGACGGGGCTGGCCTCCATTGTCAGTGCTCAGCACGTGGGTGGGTCTCTATACCTCAGAACTTCGTCTCGTTTGAACTTCACGAAAAATATAGAGCCTTGGTATCTGGTTTACCTCTTTGGAATGAGAGAGCCCTAAGATTAAGCGACAATTATTGCAAGGTGTCCAAGGATCAGCGTACTAAAATACTACCTTAGCCCAGCTCAGAGATTTACAAAATTCCCAAGCTGCCTAATCTAGAGAAGCAAGAATTGATAGGCAAGACTTATGCCATGACATTACGAAGAAAATCTTATGGAGCGAGTAGCCAAGGCAGAAGAGCAATTAATCTACAATTACTGAAAAGGACTTGAGAACTAGATGAAGGAGCTAGAATTTGAAAAAGCAACTGATTGACTACCTGCAGCATATATAGTCTGGTAGCAAGCAATGAGAATATACCTCCCATGTTAAGACAACAGAGGATTTGTGGGGAGAACTTCCGCCATATCCTATATGAGCTGAATCAAAAGAGGTGCTCAACAACCTTAGTGATAATGAGTTTGCTACAGGTTAAGCGCGTGATTTCTGACTTGCGTACACCTTTTCCAGCTGGACAATTTCTATACGGCATGAATGGTTCTCGGAAATTGGAATTGATTTAGATAATGGGGAGCATCGATTCTTGACTGTCGTTCCATCAGAATGCAGGTATAGGCGGCTAATACCGTTTCGTTACGTGGTCAATCAAATCAAAGCGTCAAAGCGGTCTTGGCGGGAAAGAGAACGCATCTTCGACACCACACTCTTGATAAATGGTCTGCCTATTATTCAAATAGAAAGAAAAAGAGGCGATGTGGATGTCAATGATGCCCTCAATCAAATGTACCAATATATAGCGGAGCACCAGTACGGAGACATCTACTCGACCCTTCAAATATTAGTAGCCATGACACCTAATAATGTCCGCTATGTGCCAACACAACAGCAGACCGTTTCAATGAGTAGCCTTTCAATGGCAACGAAGACAATCGGAGGGTAAGGAATGGAAGGAATTTTTCGGACCTCTTCCTAAGTATTCCGATGGCCCCATCGTATGATCAACTATATGATTCTGGACGGGACGCCAAATAAACAAAACGCTTAAAGTCATGCGACCATATCAGGTCTATGCTACCAACGCGTCATTGAGAAAAATCAAAAGCAACTGACTTCGTGGGGCACAATAAGATTGGCTATATTTGTGCACGACGGGGTCAGGGAAGACCATCTATAGTTTCAAGACAGCCTGGCTAGCTAGCCGGCTGCCTAATGTAGATATGTAGTCTTTGTCGTGGACCGGATTGCCTTGACGAAAACAGACAAGCGAGAATTATAAAGCCTATAATCCAGATGAAGATATTGACTTTTGATAACAAGGGATTCAAGACACCGAGTCTACCACGATACTCAGCCGTAAGTTACGTAACAAGGAGGAGGGTATCATGCACCTCTGTCCAAAAAACTTGGTAAATTGGTCAGTCGTGCTTCCTTCAAATCGCTAGATAAGAAGATTGTCTTCATCGTCGATGAAGCCACCGCAGTACAAGTGGGGACCAGTTCGCTGATATCCAGAAAGCCTTCAAGAAGGCGGCTTGGATTACGGCTATACAGGACGCCCTATGTTTGATGATACTGCCACAGGGTTTACAGTACTCAGGATATCTTTGGTGATTTACTTCACCACTATACCATTCGTGATGCCATTGCTGACCGAAATGTTCTAGGCTTTTAAGGTAGACTTTGAGACGACCATCGACGAGGAAAAACTCAAACAAGATTATTTTGCCTGATTACTTCAAAGCCCAGTATCCTAACTGGACTGACCAAGCAGATCAAAAAGACAAGATTGCCAATATGACCGCAGCAGATATTGATGATGAAGATACCCTATAACTTCTACGACAACAATGCAGAGCACGTAAAGACGGTGGTAGAGGATATTTTCGATAACTGGCGAGTCGCTCCAACGATGGACGCTATAATGCCATGCTGACGACACGTGGAGAGCGGCCGTGCCAGTCACGCCAATGGCCATGCAGTACTTCGACGGGATTCCAACGCAAGAACGCTGAGCAGCGTGAACAGGGTAAATTTGAATTGAAGGTTGCTGTTACTTCGAGTAAAGACACCTCTGACGGTGATAATCAATTGGAGACAAATACAGGCTTTGCCGCGCTATGACATTATAATCAATTGTTTGCTTATTAATTTTCGATATGGATAAAGTGGCGAGGGTACGCAAGATGTCACGCACTCACTGCTCAATGCGCGACAAACAATTCTTGATATGTGATCGTAGTGGATCAGCTCTTAACGGGCTTCGATGCACTGAACTGAGCACATCTGTGAGACCGGATTCTGAAAGGCGCCAACAGTTCAGGCATATTCACGCAATCGCGTGGCAGATATGTTGAGAGCCGTAGGGACGTGTCGTTAACTATCGTTGACCGTCCGTTAACGAAAAGACTGGGTGAATGAGGCGCTAGCTATATATTCAATAGCGACTCAGCCAAATTAACGATGCAGAGCGCAAAAAGCGTAGATAGAAAGAAGGTATTATTGAAAAAGTCCTTTACTGATTTGTTTGCTTGATGTTGCGGACGACTGTTCAGATTTAAGTCCATCTGACAGAAGCCTTCACGGACTTACCGCGGGAGTGAACGCCAGAAAGAGGAGATGCTGGTTCAACTTCGCAAATTTCAATAGTGCACTGGCGAAGCTCAAGCAATCTGACCAGGATTCTGAGAAGTACTTAGAACCTAAGTAGGTATGACGCGAGAGAAGAGTACTTTATCATGAGAATGAGACCCAGGTCATGCAAGTGCTTTGCGACTATGAGAACAGATCGGTTAATCAATGCATTGGGAATGTCTGGGTGACAAGTATAGATGACGACAACCTTAGCCAATGAATCAGCGACTTGAGAGAAACGCTCGGACAAGCTTGAGACTATCAGCTTGACGAAATTAACCCACATTAAGGATGTCAAAGTCGACTATTGATTACCCTGACTGACTTGCTAGAAGATCTCCTTAATCAAGTACATACAAATGGATGAAGCTCAGTCAACGCGCAGTGAGATTGAACGATTTTGCGCTCGAAGACCAACAATATGCTGACAAGATCAATCGTGTAGCGACGCGATCTTGACTGGTGTCTATGACCCAGATAATCCAGATTTCAAATACTCCAGCAAGACTATCAGGAGTGAGCAACTCATTCAAGAAGCCAGCACCACGAGCATTGGCGTGATCCGCCTCTTCCGGGTAAAATGAGATTATGGACGCGGTCAATAATGAGATTTAGTGATGATTGACTTTATAGTCATCGATTTGGCCAAGATTGATGATAGTAGTAACTAGCGATATTCTCAAAGCAAGGGCCAAGGAATATCGAAAGATATGACCGATGATGAGGAAGTATTAGCCCTCAATAGGTTTAAGTACCGGAATGCTTTTACGGCAGGCAATTTGAGGTTGGCTTGACCAATATTATAATTATTAGATAGGAGGTATGCGTGGTGATAAAAGAGGCGCAAGTGCCAAAATTCAGATTTTCAGGATTTACTGACAGCAGTGGGAACAGCGGAAGTTGGAGAGTAGTATTTTCGAAGACTCACTGCTGAAGTTACTGGAGCTCTCCTGGGGTGGAGTATGAGGCGTGATTCCGGAAGAAGGGCGTTTGAACCAAGAATGTTTCTCTCAAGAAAGTGACGAGCTAAGAAGGGCACTGGGAAATTTTCCTAAGAAGGTGACGTACTATTTGTTAAGTTACAGCCCTACCTCCAGAAACTGAGCTTTTGCTGAGATTTAACAGTGTCCGCAGTTTGGAGATTGGTGGGTGCTATATGGTGATAAAGTAGCTGGAGCGGTGGAACTAATATACTATTTAATCCAAACGGATTAGCGCTATCAGACAGTTGCGAATCTTTCAACAGGGACAAAAATGCCACGCTCAGATTACTGGACGACTGTTAGCCAGAAGCTTGATGTTTTGGGTTTCCAGTTTCATGCACATGAACAGTAAAAGAAGATGTAACCGTATTTTAGTTCAGTGACACGCTCATCTCTCTTCATCAGCAGCTCAGACAGCAATGTAAAATGTTGATATCGCTGCTTCAAGAATTATTTCCTAAAAGATGGAGAAAAATACCTGAGCTAAGATTCCCAGGATTGCGGCGCTTACAAGAACAGCGTAAGCTGAAGTAGCAGGGTGGTCCTAAAAGTCAACTACCAGAACATTTAAATATGTAGATTTAGGAGTCAGTTATGGGCTCAGATTATTGGGCTATAAATTAGAAAGTTCAACTGCTCCCTCAGGCACAACCTTGGCAAAAGAGATATCTTCTATCAAACGGATCAGGCCCTATCAGAAAGATAATTTCCATTTGGTTTAAATGGGTCAGATTATGTGTATTTTCATCAGGGTATGTAATTACGGCCTATTCCTATTAGTAGTAAATTTTTTATTTTCGTATTTACAGAAGATGAGTTCGTGAAGTGTAATGGGTCATTACACAGACGCTTCTGTAATTAGCGCTAGTGATTTGGCTGAACTGACTATTAAAGTTCCGACTGAGCGATGACGATTAGCTATCGGAGGGGTATTGTTAAATACCGAAAGTCTCATCTCTCTTCATCAGCGAAAAGTAGACCACCTTAAAGAATTGAAAAGGATTGCTACAACAGATGTTTGTTTAGTAGCTAAGAAAGGAAAATAAACTATGAGTAAAGAACAAGTTCAGTCTATCGCAAGTCAATTATGGGGACATGGCCAATGAATTACGCGGAAATATGGACGTCTCCGAGTATAAAAACTATATTTTGGGCTTTCTATCACTGATATTTATCTGAGTCATCAAGCGCAATACTTGCTTGATCAAGATATTTTTGACATCGAAGGAAGGCGAGGCCTTAACGATGCCTATCTTCGAGAAGCAGCAGGTGATGACCTGCAAGATTATTTGCAGATTTATCTGAGAGTTTAGGTTATGCTATTGCGCTAGAAGATACTTGGGAGATCTCTGGTAAATAAGATTGATAATTCAGAAATTGTGCCAGTGATTATCGAGACATAATGTTGAAAACTTCTCAATAAAAACGTTAGCCTCAATAAAGAAGCAGAAGCTGACTTTTCAGGTATCTTCAGCGATGTGAACTTAGGTGATCTCACGCTCTGTTCCTTCTCACTCCAGAGCGCGCCAAAGTCTCTAACTGAAGGGTTGTGAAGCTGGTCGATACGGTCAATTACAAAGACGAAGCAGGTCGCGATGTCTTAGGTGAAATTTACGAGTACCTGATTGGGCACTTTGCTGCCAATGCGGGTAAAAAGGGTAGGAGTTCTATACTCCATTCCAAGTAAGTCAGATTCTTGCCAAGCCACGTAACCTGGGCAAAAGGCCAAAGGTTCTTTCACGGTTTATGACCCAACCATGGGATCAGGTTCCCTCTTGTTGACAGTGCGTAATGAATTGAAGGGTGGCGACCAAATAGGTGCCATTAAGTTTTGGTCAGGGAATGGAGTACAACTCACTACAACTTAGCTCGCATGAACTCCCAATGATGCATGGTGTTTCTTACACCAACATGACCTTGCGCAATGAGCGCTGCGGAGAGCGACTGGCCTGATGGTATGGATGCTCAGGGGATTGATCGACCAAGAAGTTTTGATGCGGTCGTAGCTAACCCACCATATTCAGCTAACTGGGATAACTCAGAGAGCAAGCTTAAGGATCCACGTTTCCAAGAGTACGGGAAGCTAGCACCCTAAGAGTAAGGGATTCTCGCTTCATCCTCATAGCATCTACCATCTTAATAATAAGGGGACCACTGCTATCGTCTTGCCACGTGGTGTGCTCTTCCAGTGGGGCTGCTAAGAGGTGATTCATGAAGCCTTGATTAAGAAGAATTACTTAGATGCCGTAATTGGCCTGCCAGCTAACCTATTCTATGGCACTAGCATTCCAACTACTATCCTAGTCTTCAAGAAGAATCGGGATCGCCGTGATGTTCTCTTTATTGATGCAAGCAGTGAGTTCGAGAAAGGCAAGAACCAGAACCGCCTAACTGAGGAAAAATATTCAGAAGATTATTGAAACATATGAGAAGCGGAAGATGTAGAAAAATATGCATGTTGCTCTATTGAGGAAATCGAAGAGAATGAATATAACCCTCAATATCCGCGTTATGTCGGATACTTCGAAGAAGAAGAGATTGATATTGAAGAAGTTTTGAAAGCAAATTGCTCAGGACAATGCAGAAATTGAAGCCTATAGAAGAAATCAACGCGCAACTCAAGTTGCTAGGTGTGGATGGATTGTTATAGGAAAAGTGTAGCGATAAATTGAATTAGATGCTGATGATTGCGGAACAGCGGAAGTTGGGGGAGGTAGTAGCGTATTGAAGAAACACTGCTGAAGTTACTGAGCTCTACCCTGGGTGGAGTATGAAGACGTTGATTCCGGAAGAGGGGTTTGAATCAAAGATGTTTTCTCTCAAGAAAGTGAGCTTAAGAAGAGACTAGAATTTGTGAAGGTGATCGTACTATTTATTGAGTTAGGCCATACGTCTAACAAAACTGGCTTTTTTGCTGTTTAGATTTAACAGTGTCAGATTCTGGATTTGTTTGGGAAGTATATTAGTGATAAAGTAGATGGTATTAATATACTATTTAATCCAAACGGATAGCTATCAGACGGTTGTCGAATCTGTCAATGGAGACAACATGCCACGCTCAGATTGGATGACTGTTAATAGAACGTGTTTTTGTTTCCAGTTTCGATGCTAGAAACAATTGAAGATTAGATGAGTATTTTAGATTGATATTGACACGCTCATCTCTCTTCATCAGCGACAATCTAATTTTATAAAAATATCTTATCTATTTTAGAAAGGAGGAACCTTTGTGGTGCTGAAAACAAATTGGGCATTACTGAGTCAGCTGAATTGGCTCGAGAAGAGAACGTATTAGTAAAAACTAAGGCAACTCGAATTATTTACTGATGACCTTCTTCGAGGGAAAACTATCGGTACTTTTTGAGACCTTAGCTTTTTATCCATCACCATCTCTTCAGCGATATTTACGAATTTGCTGGAAAGGTTCGTAAGGAGAACATAGCCAAAAGGCAGCTTTAGATTTACGCCAGTTATGTACCTGGAAAGTTCCCTGGAGCATATCGGGCAAAATGCCTCATAGTACTTTTGATGAGATTGTAGAAAGTATGTTGGAAATGAGATGCAGCTCATCCATTCCGTGAAGGGAATGGACGCAGATAGCTCGATATAGCTAGATCACATGTTTAAACACAGCTTGGGTAAAGTAGTGGACTGGAACCGTGTTGATAAGGAGACTATCTGCTATCCATGGAACGGAGTCAATCAAAGACATCGAAATTAAACATCTTCTGAAGCGGTCGCTTACGGATCAGGTTAATACTGCGAAGTCTTTTATGAAAGGTTTGGATGCAAGCTATCATTACGAAGGCTATATAACCCTATAATTCTGAAGATCTTATTTAAATTCTCGTTTTGTTTAGTGATGTGGTTTCGACTCCGCTTGGGAACAGCGGAAGGTGAGGAGGTAGTATGTTCGTAAGAGCACTGCTGCAAGTTAGCTGGAGCTCTCCTGTGGGTGGAGTCATGAAGGAGTGATTCGGAAGAAGGGCGTTTGATACAAAGATGTTTCTCTCAAGAGAAGTGACTAAGAAAGAGCCTAGAATTTCCTGAAGGTGACGTACTATTTAGATAAGTTACAGCCATACCTCAGCTGAGCTTTTTTGCTGAATTTAACAGCTGTCATGGTTTTGGAGATTGGTGGGTACTATATGTGATAAAGTAGACTGGTAGATTAATATGCTATTTAATCCAAACGGATAGCTATCAGACGGTTGCAATCTTTCCAATGGAGACAAAAATGCCAGCTCAGATTGGACGACTGTTAGCCAAACGTGTTTTGCGTTTCAGTTTCGATGCTAGAACAATTGAAGATTAGCAAGTATTTAGTTCAATTGACACCCTCATCTCTCTTCATCAGCGTACGCCATCCTCGTGTTGAACTGGATGAGGAGATGTAGTATGTTAGTTCAATATGATAAGACAGAGTTGTTTCATCACTACTATGAGCGTTGGATTGGCATGTATAAGGAGGGAGCCATTCGGGAGGTGACGATGCAGAAGTATCGGATGACCCAATCGTGGCTGCATAGACTGCTACCAACCTTGCAGGTCAAGGATTTGGATCGCATGGCCTATCAACAATTATTGAATGACTATGCAGCCTGTCATGAGAAGCAGTCCACCATGGATTTCCATCACCAATTGAAGGCGTCTATCTTGGATGCTGTGGATGAGGGGTTGATAGAGCGGGATCCTACTCGTAGAGGCTATTATTAAGGGACGAGTAGCTAAGCCCAAAAAGCCTAAATACTTGAATCAGTTCGAGCTACACTTATTGCTTACGCATTTGAATTTGGGCGAGAACTTAAACTGGAATTGGCTGATTCTACTGATAGCTAAGACGGGGATGCGCTTCTCGGAGGCCCTTAGCTATCACGCCTAAGGATTTTGATTTTAGCCATCAGATACTAAGCATTAACAAAACATGGGACTACAAAGGTCAGGGTGGTTTTCGCCAACCAAAGAACCCTTCATCTGTTCGGAAGATCAAGATAGATTGGCAGACAGTAGGTACAGTTCTCGGAATTGGTGAAAGGAATTGAGGATACTCAACCGCTTTTCGTACGTGGGAAGGTCTTTAACTCCACTGTTAACCATGTTTTGGCGCTGGCATTGCCAGGTCTTAGGGATTCCGGTGATTTCGATACATGGCTTTGCAGCTACGCATGCTTCCTTGCTTTATTTGCAGGGGGTTTTCGATTGCTAGTGTGGCCCGTCGTCTGGGACATTCGAGGTATGACAACGACACAGAAGACCTATTTACATTATTCAGGAACTTGAGAATCAAGATGTAGATTTAGTCATGCGCTTATTGGCTGGCTTGGGTTAGAGTTTTTTGGTGAGGATGGCGTTAAGTTTATCTATAGTTTTTACAATTATGAAGGAAAATACCAAATGAATAAAACCCGTGTATATGCGATACAAGAACCTTGATAGAAGAATCAGCTAATGCCACTTATATTAAAGGCTTTGCGCCAGCTGAGGTGGTAAGGCAAACAAGCGTGAAATCATGGAGCGTTTGGCTGGAATCATCTGAGGAATTAGCAGAGTATATCAGCTATGTGAAGACCTCTGCCAAGAGTGGAAGAGAATATCGACCATTTATGTATAATTTCAATTTTGCTGTGAAACATTTAGCAAACTTCGGGGTTCTTGGAATATGAACTGAGAAAAGATGCCGTTTTAACTGCTAAAGGGCTGAACGTCGATTTATCGACCTTCGATAGTGTAGAACAAGTTCGTGCCATTACAGATCCTTTGGAGCAACAAGCTCGAGAAGACAATGGTCATGGTGGGGTGACACGGAAGTCGAAATTAATACTGAAGAAGAAATAGAGGTTGATGCTTGGCGCAAACGACTTCTCCAAGCGTTACATGCTATGGCGCCGGCAAAAATTTGAAAGTATTTACTCGCCAGCTTGTTCGCCATACTGGGATTATGATTGATGAAATAAAAGGAATATCCTATGTGGGAGATGGGGGTATTGATGGTTACGGTTATGCAGTATCAAAGGACTTGCGCACTACTCGAGTGGCTATACAGGCCAAGCGTTGGCAAGGAAGCGTAGGTGCGCCTGAAATTGATAAGTTCCGCGGGGCCATGGATAAATTCCGAGCAGATTACGGTATCTTTGTCACTACTAGTCGTTTCACCCAGGAGGCGGTAAGAGCGGCGCGTGAAGGAACAAGGGTGATTACTTTGATTGATGGAGAAAAAATATGTGACTTAGTTGCTCAGTATGAGGTCTATGTGACGCCAAGAATAACCTATGATTTAGATGACTTCTTTTTTGAAAAATAAATAGAATAGCCAACCGCCCGTTGACACGGGCGGTTTTGAATTTCGCGAACATAAGTTCTTATTCGCTATTCCATAATCCCCCCAATAGGCGTAGTAATAGACATTGTGAGAAGTGAAGACGGTGGTGACTCCCACTCAGGAGGAGGTGGTGCCCATGTGCATCCATCAAAAATCTAGAGGAGGACACTGAGTATGTCAGCTGAAGCTGTGGTAAGGCTTATCTTGGAATTTGGCACTTTTGTCATTGCCTTGATTGGGCTCCTGCCACAAACTCTTCAATAAACACGACAAAAATAGCCGTCCCCACTTTGACACGCAGGGACAGCTATTTTTGTCATCTTCGCATCACCGTCTTATACGGCTCTACATGGAGTCGAGGCTAACTCGACTCTTCTATGTTTATTATACTGTACATGTTTAGGTGAAGTCAAATCCCTCTCTTAGGAAAGAGAGAGCTTTGCTAATTTCTTAAGGGTGATTTTTGCTTACTACTCAAAATTCCCTCTGTTAATTCTCCCAGCTTTAGGTTAAAAATTAAAGCAAGTCATGGTAATCTCCTCTTTCAATGTTTTTCGGACAACTACATTGTGCCAGAGATTACCTGGCTTTTTTACGCATTTTAGGGGACATTATTTTTCTGAGCCAGTGGACCACTGGCCTCGGCCGAGAAACCTGGAACAAGCTCCAAATAAAGGCCAAAACCCTGGTTAGCGATGGTCCATCTCGAAGTGGACCACTGGCTCAAGCGAAACCTGGGAAAAGGCAGTAAAAGGCCAAAACTCAGTTAGCTAGTGGTCCACTCTTTAGAGTGGACCACTGTCAATCGGCAGGAAACCTGGGAAAAGGCATCAAAGGCCAAAACTCAGTTAGCTAGTGGTCCACTCTTTAAGAGTGGACCACTGGCTCGGTCGGAAACCTGGAAAAAGGCGTAAAAAGGCCAAAACTCAGTTAGCTAGTGGTCCACTCTTTAGGTGGACCACTCAATCGACAAAGCCTGCAGCCACCAAACTAGCTACCTCCACCTAGCCACTGAGCCCAACCTTCAGCCCCCATATAATCTGGCTCATGCCAGCAGTCGCGGTAGTCGCTGGGGCTGAGGCCGAAGGTTTTCTTGAAGATTTTGGAAGACGAGCTGATCCAGAGTGGCGACGCTGGCGGCAATGGTCTTAATAGAGTCTTGGCTTTCAACCAGGAGTTGCCTGGCCTGACGTAGGCGAGTCTCCATCAGAAATTGCTTGCGGGAGACTGGCGATAGTGTTGGCGGAAGAGGCGGAAGAGGGCGCTGCGACTCATGCCGTATGCTGGGCAATAGACTCAACTGTTATGGGGCGAGCATAGTTGGCGTAGATCGTGAGCGGCTACCTCTGCGGGCAGGCGTTACTTTGCTGGCGGGGGCGGACGGGCTGACTAGCTCTGGGTGGGCGTGGTAGAGAGTCGAAGACCTTCATCATGTGCCAATAGAAGGTATTGGCATCCTGAGTCTGGGACAAGCTATAGTGGCAGATATCTTGAATGATAGCCTGGCACCGCCCTTCTTCCTGGAACTGAATACAGTGAGAGTCAGCTAACTGGGTAAATTTCTAGAAATCTTCCAAACGTTGGCCACTAAAGCCAATCCAGTGAGTTGCGCCAGGGGTTCCTTGCCATCGGCATAGTATTTGACTTGCTGACCGCGTCTGAGAATGAAGCCTTGATTGGCGGTCAGGGGTAACAGTGGTTGTCGACTTCTAGGCTGCCTTTGCCTGAGGCAAATCCAGTGAATAATGTGAGGGTTGATAGACGGTGTATTGGTAGACCTGATAGGGTTCGAACTGCTGGATGCCACACTCATCAAACTGTAGATCCGTCAGTCCATAGTCGAAATGTTTGCCATAATTGTCGCATAGGTCTCGCCTCCTTACTCTTAGTATAGCAGAGGCATGTTGCAACTAAAATGACATATGAGTTTAACGCTTTCACTATATCTTGTAAAACCAAAAAGACTATACACTGTAAATATAAGCGTTACCATTTTCAGGTGCCTGGTTGACCAGACTCGAGGTGTGTCGGCTAAGGCTGCATGTGTGAGGAGGATTAACGAAGATGAAAGAAGTTTACACGTATCATGATGACCTTGACGGTGCTTTTGACAACTTTTACCACGTTTCTAGTCGCTCCACGCCACTACGCATGCATGCGGATGAGGTATCGATCTGGGCCTGGGACCCTAAGTTCAACATTAAGGCCCTAGAAATCGCTCAAGAACTCTATCAGAAAGACCACCCAGACTTCAAGCTCAATATCATTGAGAATCGCAAGACGATATTGTGCAGAAGTTGAATACAGCCCTCAGCTCTGGGGTGACCGATGGCCTACAAATCGTCCTGATTGAAGACTACCGGGCTAGAGCTTCGCAGGCTTACCCTGATAGCTTCTTCCCGCTCACTGATTTCTTCAAGGCGAAGACTCTGCGCCATATAAGGTGGCAGCTACTTCTATTGGGGATACCCACTATGCTGTGCCCTTTGACACTGGGGTGACGGGTCTCTATGTCCGTAAGGACCTCTTAGAACAGTCTGGCCATAAGGTGGAAGAACTGCAAAACATCACTTGGGACCAACTCCCAAAAAGCTTGGTCCAAGATATCTACGATAAGACGGGGACCAAACTCCTTTCCGTTGACTTCAAGGACTTAGGCCTAGTGCGAGGCCATGATTAATGCTAGCAGTAGCTGGTATACGACGGAAGATGGCAGGCGCCTAACCTCAAGGACAATGAAGCCCTTAAGGAAGCCTTCCGTACCCTCAAATCCATGAATGATGCGGGCTTGCTGAATGTCCACAATGACTGGAGCCAAATGCTGCAAGCCTTCAACAAAGGCACTGTTGCGACTGTGCCACAGGTAACTGGATTACACCATCTGTGACAGCTGAAGCTAGCTAATCTGGCCAATGGGTGGTAGTGCCTTGGCCTCGCCAAAAATGTGGCAGGCTCAGTTATGCCTCTAACTTAGGTGGGTCTTCCTTCATGTCCCTCAATGTTAAGGGCAAGGAAGCGGCTGCTGATTTTCTGGGCAAGACCTTCGGCTCTGGCAAGAATTCTACCGCCGTATTATGAAGGAAGTCGGTGCCTTTAGGGACCCATCAACCACTCCTTAAGACGGATGCCTACGACCAAGCTGGTACCATACTTCGGTAATCAGAAGATTTACAAGGACTTCGCTGAATGGTCTACTAAGATTCCTGCCGTTAACTACGGGGAACATACTTACGCTATGGAAAGTATTGTTGTGGATGCCTTCAACCAATACCTCAATGGTGCAGACCTAGACCAAGTGCTGACTGAAGCCCAACAACAAGCAGAGAATCAAATTCAATAATGACATCCAGAGGCAACAAGGCATCCCTACAGTGCTTGCCTCTTCTATTTAAGGAGGTAGAGTAGGATGTTCAAAACTCAATCACTTCCTGAACCCAAGATCCTGGGTTGGTGCTTTATCGTGGTGCCCACCTTCTTGATTGGCCTCTTTTACTTCTATCCGATGGTACAGACCTTCCTCTTGTCCCTGTCAGCAGGAGAGGGAACCAACTCAAATTCGTCGGTTTAGCTAACTATCAACGCTTACTCAGTGATCCGGTCTTTGACAGCCCTCGGTAATACACTGATTTTTCTAGTTTTTCAAGTGCCGCTCATGGTCATCTTGCCATCTTCTTCTCGGTCTTGCTCAATCAGAAGACCCTCAAATAGCGGTGTCTTCGGACCTTAGTCTTCCTGCCCTGCAGTCACCTCTCTGGTTGCCTATTCCCTGATCTTCAAGTATTTGTTCGGGAATGAGGGCATTGTTAATCAACTATTGGTGAATTTACATATTGTCAGTGAACCCATTATGTGGCTATCTCATCCAGTCTGGGCTAAGGTCCTAGTCATTATTGCCATCACTTGGCGTTGGACAGGCTATAATATGATCTTCTTCCTGGCTGCCCTGCAAAATATCGACCCACAAATTTATGAAGCAGCGGATGTAGATGGGGCCTCTAAATGGCGGACCTTCTTCAGTGTGACTGTCCCCCTCTTAAGACCGGTCATTCTCTTCACTTCGATTACGTCTACCATCGGGACCCTGCAACTCTTCGACGAGCCCATGAACTTGACCAAGGGTGGGCCGGGAATGCCACCTGACTATCTCTCCCAGTATATCTACAATATTAGCTCAAGTTCACACCCGACTTCGGTTATGCGTCGCCATCTCCTATGCCATTGTCTTCCTGGTGGTTATCTTCTCAATTATTCAGCTAAAAGGTGGGGAATCAACATGAAAAAGAACTAAACATCTTGGGTCTTACCTCTTCTTGAGGGCTAGCCTCCATCATCTTTGCCTTCCTTCTACTTCCTCTTGGTCAGTGCGACCAATACTAGTCTAGATGTTTACTAACGGTCGGCTCCTGCCAGGTAGTGCCTTGTGGCAGAATCTGACTAATTTATTCAGTCAGACCCAGATGCGGGCGCCTAATTAACTCTGCCATTGTGGCCCTCTGGCAGACCGTCCTAGCCCTCTTGGTAGGGTCAGTTGCAGGCTATGGCTTTGAAGTCTATCGCTCCCCGGGCTGAGGACATTGTCTTCAATATCCTCTTGATTTCCATGATGTTGCCATTTGCGCCATCATTATCCCGCTCTTCCGTTTCTTCAGCCAACTGTCTTCGGTGAGCTCGGCCATTAGGGATTAACTCTATGTTCTGTTTATTTGCCTTTTGTGGCGACGGCTTTCCTCATCTTCTACTTCAGACAGAATACCAAGATGTTCTCCAAGGAATTGTTAGAAGCAGGGCGGATTGACGGCTTATCTGAGCTGGGCTGCTTCGTCCGAATCTTCATGCCGACTATGAAGAATACCTGTGCCGCGGCAGGGATTATTGTCTTCATGTCCAGCTGGAACAACTATCTCTGGCCCTTGATTGTCTTGCAGACGCCTGACAAACAGACCGTCCCTCTCTTGATTTCCAACTTAGGGTCCTCTTATTCGCCAGATTTCGGTCTCCATGATGACGGCGATTAGTATTGCGACCCTGCCAACAATTGCGATTTTCTTCATCCTACAACGTCACTTCGTTGCAGGTATGTTAGGTTCTGTCAAATAAGGGAAAGGAGCTCAAGCATGTTAATCCATCCATATTTTGAAGACCCTCAATTAGTCAGTGTGGGAGCCCTAGACCAACAGGGCCTACACCATTCCCTATGCTAGTTGGGACCAGGCTAAGCTGGCCAAGAATCGACAGGGAGTCTTCCTCTTATCTTGACTTGAATGGCATCTGGAACTTTAAGTATTTCCCTAATGTGCGGACGATTGAGGCTCCTTACTGGGAGCAAGCACAAGGCTTGGACTGGGACCGAAATTCCAGTGCCCAGCTGTTGGCAAATGCAGGGCTACGATCAAATTCAATACTCCAACACAGAATTCCCGATTCCCTATAGATCCACCTTATGTGCCTTATAATAATCCAGCGAGGGGCTCTATCAACGTCAGCTAGACTTAGCAGATTGGACTGAAGCGACTAGATATGAACTAGTCTTTGAAGGGTAGACTCGGCCTTCTATGTCTGGGTCAATGGCCATTTTGTGGGCTATGACCAAATATCCCATCGACTTCTATCTTCGATATCAGCGACTATCTGGTAGCCGGCAGCAACCGTCTAGCGTCTTAGTGCTTAAGTGGTCCGACAGGGACCTATCTGGAAAGACCAGGATAAGTTCCGTAATAGTGGATTTTTCCGCGATGTCTACCTGCTTAAGCGGCAGCCGGCACGTATGCTGAACTTCAGTCTCACGACTAAGCTCTCATCAGATAGCCAGACTGGCTACTTGAGACTTGTCTGTCACGCCCACAGCGGGCTTGGCGCAAGGTCACTATGAGCTCTATGCGCCGGATGGAAGCTTAGTGGAGAGGGTGGTCTGCCCCTAGGACAGCCAGACTGGCAAATCGTAATTCCCAACCCTCAGATCTGGTCCTCAGAGGCACCACATCTCTACAGCCTTTACTGGCAGGTAGGGGGAGGAGTACTGCTCATAAGGTGAGGATTCGACAGCTTGCTATCCAAGACAATTGCCTCTATATCAATCATCAGCCACTTAAGCTCTTGGGTGTCAACCACCATGACTCTTGGCCGGATACGGGGGCGACGGTGACCCTGGAACGTCAGCGCCAAGACTTGTTGCTTATGAAGGACCTGAACTTTAATGCTGTGCGGACCGCCCACTATCCCTAAGTCACCAGAATTCTATGAGCTCTGTGACCAGCTTGGTTTTATGTCATTAGCGAGACGGACTTAGAATGTCATGGGGTCAGTGGATCTCTATGGCATGGGCGGGAACGACAACTATAACCTGCTAGCCTACGATGACCGCTTCAAGCAGGCTGCCTAGCGCGCATGATAGCCAATGTTCGAGCCTCAGAACTTCAGCTCCATTATTAGTGGTCGGCCGGGAATGAGTCCGGCTATGGCCCTAACATTGAAGCCATGTTGCAGGCTGCCAGACAGGAAGACCCAAGCCAGCCACTCCACTATGAAGCCTACTGGTATCACAAGCCTGATGTCACCTATGACACCCAGTATTTGGATGTTTGGAGCCGTATGTACCCTAGCGTCGAAGAAATCGAGGCCACCTATTTCCATGAAGGGGGCGCCTATGCGCCATTGGATCGGCCTTTCATCCTCTGCGAATATGCGCATGCTATGGGAAATGGGCCAGGTGATTTGGCTCATTACTATGATTGTATGATGCGCCACCCTGAATTCATTGGGGCCTTTGTCTGAGGGTGGGCGGACCACGCCATCGAACTCCAAGGCGTGACTAATCAAGGTGCTTTTGGAACCAAGGCCTGCTGGTTTACCGCTATGGTGGGGATCACGGTGAGTACCCTCATGCTGGTAACTTCTGTATGGATGGTCTGATGTATCCGGATCGTCGGCCACATACCGGGGCCCTGGAATATGCTCAAATCCATCGGCCAGTTCGCTTGGTAGATAGTGATTTAGAGAGAGGGTATCTGACCTTCCGCCATGGCTACCACTTCACCAAACTAGAAGACCAAGTCTGCCTGAAATGACCCCTTATGATGTAGCCGGTCAGCCCTAGCTGGGGTGAGGGTCACTGACTGGCAGGCTGAGCCAGGCCAAGAAGCGACCGTCTTCCTGCTCTGAGGACTGGGACTTGACCCAAATGTCCCATATCTGTCTACGCTATTTGCGCCAGGGAGACGACGTCTGCTTGGGCCAAGACCAAGTGCGGGTGCGGAACATTGAATGGCCACAAGCTAAGTCGCTTGGTCACGAGCCTGAGACGCCTTGGCTGACCGAGACCCTAAAGATTTCACTCATTCATTGGCGGGACCAGGCAGTGACCTTCAGTGAGCCAATGCCGCCCCAAGCTCATGGCAGGCTGGCCAAGAAGAAATCTTGGCAGGCCCGGGTGACTGGACCATCTGGCGGGCGCCAACGGACAATGATCGCGTGATTGTGGCAGAATGGCGCCAGGCCAACTATGACCACAGTCAGGTTCGGGTGCATAGCCTACGGGCTGAGACCCTCCATCATCAAGTTTGCCTGCACTTTGAAGCCGTTATTGCAGGAGTTGGCCGTCAGCCAGCCCTTAGTTTCCAAGGGCATTGGTGCTTAGATCAAGAGGGTCGCCTCAAGTTGAGCCTGGAAGGGCATCGACCTAAGGAAATGGTGGAATTACCACGCTTTGGCTTAGTTCTACCGATGGTGGAGGCAGACCGAGTTTCCTATATTGGTTATGGACCTTATGAGAATTATGTGGACAAGCATCACAGTAGCTATTGGGGCTACTTCGAGGCAATCTGCCCAAGACTTGTACATGAGCCTTATGTCACTCCGCAAGAGAATGGCGCCCACCAAGTGTCCAAGCTAGCAGTCCAGCAAGGGCCATTGGCGCTGAGTGTGGCTTCGTCTCATTCCCTATCCTTCAACCTCTCGCCATATTCAACGCACCAACTAAGCCAGGCGCGCCATCGAGATGAGCTAGTGGAAGAGGGCGTCTATTACCTCCATCTAGATTATAGACAGGCTGGCATCGGCTCCAACTCCTGTGGCCCGCGCCTCTTGCCGGAATATCGCTTGGATCAGGCAAGCTTCAAACTAGATTGGACATTTGAGCTCAGATAAAGAAAATAGGCAGCCACCCGTATAGCGCGGGTGGTTTTTTGTGTAGAGAGGGGGCGCCACGTCGTGTTGAAGTGTGCCATGTCGCGTTGGGGTCCAACGCGACGTGGCTCGTGATGAAGCTGAGTATTTTTGAGGCAAAAAGGAGAAAAAGTGTGAGCCACGTCGTATTGGAAGGTGGCGATGTCGCGTTGAAGTCCAACACGACGTGGCTGGACAAGGAAGCAGGTAATTTGAGGAAAAAGAGAAAAAGCGAGAGCCACGTCGTATTGGGAGTGTGCGATGTCGCGATGGGGGGCCAATGCGACGTGGCTGGACAAGGAAGCAGTAATTTGAGGCAAAAGGGAGGAAAAGCGAGAACCATGTTGTATTGGAAGTGTGCGATGTCATGTTGGAGGTCCAACGCGACGTGGCGAGACAAGAATGCTAGCAATTTACAAGAGTAGGCTACTTCGCCTTTGAAATGGTGAAGTCAGCCACTAGTTACGATTTTTTTGGCTCTATTTTCATGGGAGATCGCATTCTTTGTGAACATAGAGAACAGTTGAACAATTTGTTTGTTAATATTCGCCTAAGATCAGCAAGAATTCAAAATAAAATAGCAAGAATTCTAAATTTAAATGAAAAGCATATATTGTATACTATTCATGATACGCAAAATTATTTAAAGAATTCGCGAACAATGAGAGGGGGGCAGTAATGCATATGAATAGTTCCAATATGGGTAACAGAAAGAGAAATCCTGTTTTTGAGGCTTATCTACTTGCCGAAAAAAATGGAGAACTGAAAGATCAGCATTCAACTTTAAGTCAGAACTAGTCATTGTGGAAGATGTGGGAGGTAGTGGAGACGATAACTACTTGAGATATCGAGGCTTTGCTCTCTTTACCCGAGTTTGAAGACTTGAAGTCAGTCCAAAATTGAAACTTTGGATTTTTCGAGGCAATCTCATAATGCTCAGAAGAGTACAGCCATAAAAAAGATCCTGTCACACTAAACAGACTAGTTGAAGCAAACGAGCGATTGGTTAGGAAAATTGCTAATCACTATAGAAAATTTGCTACTGCAGATTTTGATTTTGAAGATATGATGCAGTATGGGCGAATAGGCTTACTAAAGGCTGCATTTAATTTATCATACGTACACAATTCTCAACCTATGCCTTTCACTGGATCACGCAAAGTATTACTCACTGCATATAGCGAGATGATTCAACTCTGATCAGATTACCCGTTCATCTTCGGGAGAAGATTATGAAGATAATCAAAAAAGTGCGTGATCAGGAGCTTGAAAATGGGAAAGTTAATATGAAAGAAATTGCTCAGCAGCTTGACATGACGGAACAAGAATGGCGCGGCTTCTATACTATAAAGACATATTCTGGAATTTAGCAGCCTTTGATACCCTCAGTTGGAGAAGCTGACGGAGACACAACTTTGGGAGAATTCGTAGCAGATAAACAGGCTTCAGTGGAAGGCGAGATACTGCATGGGGATCTGTCTGACCAAATTGATAAGCTCTTATCAGAGCTTTCGGACAGGGAACGTGAGATATTGCTTTATAGGTTTGGCTTTCATGATGGACGAACGTATACCTTAGAGGAAGTTGGTAAGATTTATGGTGTGACTAGGGAGCGTATACGACAAATTGAAAGCAAGGCATTGAGAAAGTTACAACGTGAAGGGCATGATATAATCCAAAGTTAAAGGAGTGTATAGAAGATTATGTTGATTGGGAAAATTGAACAAGAAATCAGTAAACTAATAGCTAGACTTTCTGACATTATTTCTTCAAGTAAGAAGCCCTTGATCGTCTTTATAAGTGTGGACCGTTTGCTACTTGAGAAGTATCGAACTCAATATTTTTGTCAAGGGATGGATACATTCTCAATAGATCAAGCTGATTTCAATGAATGCGTAGAAGAATACTAGGAAAAAGCAACCAATATCCTAGAACTCACTGAGCCTTTTTATTGGATGTTTTTGAGGAGTTTTTGCTGGTCAAAGATACATTGGACTTGTTCTTTGATCTGCATATTATAACTAACAATTTATATAATGGGTTTTATCCTGTCCATAATCATTTATCAGACCCTAAAAAGTAGCTATCAGAGATCTTCTCGAGAGGATGATCAAAGTATAAATAACAACACATCCAGTGAAAATATATTGAACATTTATGGTGGTATGACCCTATTCTGCTGCGACAGATTCTTATTATGTCCGACCCCTATGAGTATGAATCGAATAGTACTAGGGTATCATGATTTATTTGATTTCGAAAATTGTGAAAGGGGCAAGCTTTTTAGTTTAGAAACTCTGATGTCTCACAGTCTTTTTGAGCTTTTGATGATGAAACTGCCTTTTTAGATTTAATACATTATGTTTTGCTATAGTGCAAGGCAAGCAAACGATTGAGTAACATTAGCTGATGAAAGATTGTCACCAAACTTTACCTATAGACTGAGCCTTGTTAAATGGTTATCGGGAGAAGAAATCTCTTTTATTCAGCGGCAAGAAGAGCAGAAAATGAGCCGATTTCGAAAAAGCCAAGAATATCTTCGCTATCTGGAAAAAGTACTGAGGGCTATACTTCATTTAAGAATCTTGAGATGTATAAAGACATTCGCCAAGGTGATAAGACAATAGACCTAGTATCTCAAGAAGATTATTGATGCGATTGTGTCACAGCGTGCAACGCCTTAGATGAAGCAGATTTTCGTGATGTATATATAACCTCTTCGACGGGATCTGGTAAATCTATTATGTTCCAAATTCCAGCCCTTTACTTATCTGACGAGTATCCTGACAAGAAGCCACTGACTCTTATTATTTCGCCATTGATAGGGTTAATGAATGACCAGGTAGATTCTTTGAGTGCGCGAGGCATAAAGTCAGCTAAAAGTGTCACTCTAACTAACACCTCAAAAACGAGAGAGATTATTCAAAGCGTCGTAAAATGGCGAAGTGGACATGCTCTATTTGTCTCCAGAGACCTTACAGAATCGCTCAGATATTAAGACGCTTATTGGGGAACGTCAAGTGGGCTTGAGTCATTATTGATGAGGCGCACATTGTGACAACCTGGGGAAAAAGCTTCAGAGCAGATTATTGGTACTCTAGGATCTATCTGGCTGGTTACGTAAAAAATACAAGTTTCCGGTTGTAACCTTCACTGCTACTTCGATCTATGGGAAGAGAAAAACATGTATCTCGATACCTTGGATAGCCTGAAAATGATTAGCCGATTACTTTTATTGGTAAAAGTAAAACGTGATGATATTCTGATGGATATTCAACGCGTTAATATGGAATCTGCAGCTGTTCGCAAATTGAGGGAATGATAAGGCTTTATATTAAGAGGTTCTTAGCAGCTATGAGAATCAAAGAGGCCGATAAAAAGAAGCATAAAGTACTAGTTTATTTTCCAACCGTCAGATTACTAAGAGCATTTCATTCTTTTCTTAAGGAATCTTTTTCTGAGTTAGCAGAGAAAACCGGCGTATATTATGGCAGCTTAGAGAAGACACAGAAGGATGAAATGCTTCTAGGATTCAAATCCGGCGAGATCCGTTTTATGCTAGCTACTAAAGCTTTCGGTATGGGGATTGATATATCTGACATTAATGTTGTTTACCATTATGCCATGACAGGCAATGTAGTCGATTATTTACAAGAGATTGGCCGGGTGGCTCGTGATCATGAAAAAGTAGAGGTCGGTCGAGCCAAGTTAGATTATATGCCAAAGCGACTTTAATGAAATTAGAAGCTCCACTGGAATGAGTGCCGTAAAAATGGGAGCTCATAGAGTGATGCGAAAAATCGTTTCCTTATATAAAACTAGAAGAATTCTCGTAATTTAGTTGTGAGTGCGGACGATTTTAGGAATGCCTTAAAAACAGCTGATGACGATAGCAGCATAGATAACCGTATTAAGACCATCTTGTTAATGATTGAAAAAGACTTTTCATCAACAAGAAAGTTGAATTATTCACCATTTGTCTGCGCGGCCTAGAACGCTGTTTGGCGACGACATGGTGCTCGTAACGAAAGACACTGAAGTGCTTGTTAACGATCACTTATATAAAGCCTATTTTGATTTGGTTCATTATATAAAAAGCCCAACTTATTCAGCCGTCTATCGTTTCAATTTAGTTAAGCTGTGGGAGGATAAGTTTGATAATTTGTCATTTCCACAATTCTAAGTACGAACTTTTATACTAAGAACTTGGCGCTTTAAACGGTGGAATGACTTAGTCAGCAAGTTGGTTTTTGCTACCAGTGTCGGTCCCCTATATGAGACCATAAGCAGGGCGTATCTAGAGCAGAAGCAAGATTGAAGGAATGGCTAAATCTATTTGAGCTATTCTTTATACAAGGAGTTCGAGATAATAAAGGATTTACAGTAAAAGGAAATGGGAGATTTCTTCTCTAAAGGGCAATACATCTAGATAAATATGTTTCTCAAGCCTATGCTCAGGGCTTTATCAATTCGATGTTAGACTATCAAGCCAATCGAAACGATCGAATCATCCAATTATAAGCAGCGAAGGAGGAGCCTCTACTTCTTACGATAAATATATGTTGTGCAGCATCCAGACAACTATATGGAATTTGTTACACGTACCTTTACAGAACTGGTAAATGCAAAAATCGATGGTAGTAGAAAGGGAGGAAGCAAAAACGGTTTACTTTGCTCGCTCACGAGATAGGGTTTGATCGTTTTTAGTGCTGCAACGAATGTCTTAGGTCTGGCCCAGGCCTTAGAAATATTAACCTATGAAGCTAGAAAATGGTAAGAATCCTCAGATTTACCTCCGTCTAAACTCGATCTATCGCATGGAGAAGGCGATTAACAATCCTGCAGCCTATCATAATGACTTCCAAGAAGAAATCTATCAACGGCATGAATTAAGCGTTAAAATGTTTAAGTACCTGTTTGAACGCGATATGGAAGGGGAAGATCGTAATGAACAGATAGCTAACTATACCCATTTCTTCTGGGATACTATCGAGGATTACTTCATGGGAATCATCCCTCAGGAAGTTTTAAAATAGTAACCACAAACCTCAAGCTAAAAAGCAGAGCTGTTTTGCTATCCAAGCGTGACTTTCGCATAATAATAGGGTACAGCCAACAAAAGGAGCCCTCACCGTGTCCAATTATTTTCAAACGCAACTTACTAAATCTCTCAACATGGCTCCATTCATCGACATGACTATCCGGATGGCAACTATGCCCCGCAGATTCTCATTAATAAGCCGGCCAAGGGGGCCCATGTTCTCACCGCTATTCAAGACGAGCTGCTTAAGTGTGATCGTTTCTACTTTTCTGTGGCCTTTATCTCTAAGGCTGGGATTGCCATGCTTAAGACCCAACTCTCGGATCTGGCTGATTGCGGGGTAGAAGGCTACATCCTGATTTCGCCCTATCTAGGCTTCAATGATCCGGATGCTATGCGGGAGCTGCTCAAGCTATCTAATGTCCAGGTGCGGCTGACCCGTGAGGAGCTCAATATGCATGCCAAGTGCTATCTCTTCCAGCAGGGGAGCGGCATGTGGTTATTCTGGGATCTTCTAACTTAACTTATACCGCCCTCAAGAAAAACTATGAATGGAACATTAAGTTGACCTCGGCTGAGAGTGGGGACTTCATCCAGAAGATGTACCAGGAATACGACCAGCTTTGGCAGGAGTCCCTGCCCTTGGATGAGCTCATCATTAATCAATATGACCTGGCCCGTCAGAAGGAGCTGACAGTGCCGGGCGAGAAGCCAGGGCGGGATCACCTACCTAAGCGGGACTGGCAACGGCCACTCTTCCAACAAGCGCCGCATGCCCCAAGAATCCATTGCGCCACTGACCAAGGAGCCGCTATCGCCTTATGAGACGCAAAGTCATTCGACCTAATAAGATGCAGGGTCAAGGCCCTAGCCTCACTCCAACAAGTTCGTGATCAGGGCGCCCATCGTGCCCTAGTGGTGAGATGCCACTGGGACAGGGAAGACCTATTTGTCTGCCTCTCGATGTTGAGCAATACAAGCCGCGGCGTATACTCTTCGTAGTTCATAGCGAGCAGATTCTGCGCAAGGCTCAGTCGGACTTCCAGCGGGTGATTGGCTTCCAAATGAATAAGTCTTGCATCTATCGTCCGGGTCTGGATCTGTCGGACAAACAATATGTCTTCGTTACCATTCAGACCCCTGTCCCGGGATACTAAATTTGGCGGCCTTGGCGCCTGATTTATTCGACTATATGCTGATTGATGAGGTCCATAAGGCAGGGGCGGCCACCCTATCAGAAGGTCATCGATTACTTCAAGCCGGACTTTCTCCCTAGGTATGACGGCGACGCCGGAGCGGACGGATGGTTTCAGCATCTATGAGCTGTTCGATTATAACGTGGCCTATGAGATTCGGCTGCAGGAAGCTCTGGACGAAGATATGCTCTGTCCTTTTCATGTACTATGGGGTCAAAGACATTGAACTAGACGGCCAGCTGCTAGATGAGACCAGCGACTTCTCCCAATTAGTGGCGGATAATCGGGTCAATCACCTGATTGAGAAGGTCACCTATTATGGTGTCAGCGGGCAGACTGTTAAGGGTCTTATCTTCTGTTCGCGTAAGGACGAAGCCCATGAGCTATCGCATAAGCAATGAACGTGGTTACCGGACGCAAGCCTTGACGGGGGAAGATTCCCAGGAAGTCCGTCAAGATGTGGTGGCAAGATTGGAAGCGGGAGACCTGGATTATATTTTGACTGTCGACATCTTCAATGAGGGGATCGACATTCCAAGTGTCAACCAGGTTATTATGTTGCGTAATACTGAATCCAGCATCATCTTCATCCAGCAACTAGGGCGCGGTCTGCGTAAACATGACAGCAAGGAATTTGTGACCATTATTGACTTCATCGGCAATTATAAGAACAACTACCTAATCCCAATCGCCCTCTATGGCGACCGTTCCATGAATAAGGATGAGTATCGCCGTAAGCTGGTCAACCGCCAGCAGTTGAGCGGTATGACGACCATTAATTTCGAGGCGGTGAGCTCGTGAGCAGATCTTCTCCTCTATTAAACAGACCAGTTGTCTAGCCTGAAGAACCCTCAAGGAGGCCTATATTGAGATGCGTAACCGTAAAGGCCCGGGTACCTCGTCTCATGGACTTCCTCTTGGAAGACAGCCTGGATCCCATTATTTTCTTCGAAGGAGCTTCAAGCATTATGGGCGAGGTCATTGATAAGTTTGAAGAGAGGTTGATTTTCCAGTTCAAAAGAACTGGACCAATTCCTGCAATTTATCTGCGAAGAGCTCTTGCCAGGCAAGCGGCCGCATGAGATTTGGCTTATGAAGCGTTTGGTGGAAGGGCAAGGCGTTCTTGATAAAGGAGCCTTCTATGACTTTCTCAGCGCAAAATGAACACTGATGTGTCGCCAGCTATTCGGGGGTCGATTGAAGGTTTTCTTGGATCTGTCCTTCTTCTCTCCAGACAGCCGCAGGTAAGTTTGTGAGCCTATTATTGTGCCAGGACTGCCAGTATTCCGCTTGAATGCGATTATTCAGAACTTCTTAGCTAATGCGGCCATTAAGGACTTGGTGTTGGATATGCTTGAGACAGCCTTGAGAAACGTTCAGAGCGATACGTGAGACGACAGCCAAGATTCGCCTTTCAAGTTGGGTGAGCGCTACAGCCGGAAGGATGTTTGCCATCTCCTTAATTGGACGATTAATGTGGTGCCGCAGAATATCGAGGTTACTTCATCGATGCCGAGACCAATACCATGCCGATTTACGTGACATATCATAAGAGTCATGAGATTAGTGATACGACCAAGTATGAGGATGCCTTCATCAATGAGAAGATGCTGCATTATTTCTCCAAGAGCAAGCGACGCCTGGAATCAATGACGTTCAACAAATGATGAATGCCGATGAGGCGGGGCTGGCTATGCACCTCTTCATCAAGAAGGACAATAGCGAAGGAACCGACTTCTATTATCTGGGGCGGGTCCACTATCAGAAAAAGCTCAGCCCTCCAAGAGATTATGAAGACAGGCGATAAGCCCGTCTCGGTAGTGTCTATGAACTTAGAACTGGAGCACGAAGTCCCTTATTCGCTCTACCATTATCTCAATAATAACTAGTCAGCTAGTTTACAGAGGCCAGTGCCAGTCGAGTGCACTGGGCTTCTCTGTAATGGGATCGCTAGTAGCCTATTTTTGAGCCGGTCCATGAGATAGGCAGATCGATGGACTGGCTGCATGGAGAAGCGAGCAAATCGCGCTGGTTTCTCCAAAATCTTTAGAGCCAGGATCCATAGATAGCCAGAACAATGGACTGGCTGCATAGAAAAGCACGCAATTCGCGCTAATTTCGCCAGAAATGCTGAGAGCCCGGTCCATAGATAGGCAGAACAATGTACTGGCTGCATGAAGAATCGCTCAATTCGCGTTAGTTTCATCAAAATTCCTAGATCCAGTCCACAGATAGCTAGAACAATGGACTGGCGCTAATAGAAAAATGATAGCAAGGTTACATTATCTATTTTTCGTTAGCTAGTAGATCTCATCAAACTTTTATCCAACAGGCTGGTGCATAATCAATTGGTTTGGGTATTTATGAGGGAGGTATTTCCTCTGTAGACTTTATTAGAAAGAAGGATTAATGATGAGGGCAGCTTCTTTTTGATTTAGCATTTTGCGCTTGCTCAAAAGAGCGATATGTATTAGTGATGATGAGTCCATGCGCCTGTCTCGATTGGAAAAAGGCTAGTGCGGGCGAATGTCGATTAGATGCTAGTATTGAAAAGTTTGGGTTAGAACCTTTTGCTGGAAAGACTTGGTGGATTACGGAAGGTAAGCTACCAGCGACTGGTTGTCAAATAGACGCCATCCTAGCGGTAAATAATCAATTAGTGATAATTGAATGTAAAGATTTTTCAGGACGCTTCTCTTATTCCCCCTATCATAGTAAATTAAATGGCTATCCTATGACAATGATTTACAAGGTCAAGCGCAACGACAGCGCCAGTATATCCGGGAAGTTCTTTCAGTCAAGGAGCTTGCGCCAATGCCAATCAAGGCCCTTGTAGTATTCATAAATCCTGACATAGTATTAGAAAATAGACCTGGCAATTTTCTGACTTTAGCAGATTGGCAAGAGTTCTTGGCTCGTTTGTCATCCTATCAACCGCAGGTAATTTCACCTGAGTATTGGCAAGTGCTACGAGCATGCCAATACCAAAATCCATATCATGCCACGTCGTCTGTCTTCTGTTGAACAAGCAGGGGTGGCTACTGGAATTTTTTGCCAAAATTGTGGGAAACGAATGACAGAGCAGTCACGCTATAAATGTCATTGTCTCACACTGTGGCCATCGTGAGGGGAAATCTCACGCATGTTGCGAACCATCTATGAATTTGCAATTCTCAATCATGGCGCCGATCTTGCGTCAAAAAGAAATAATCAAATTTTTTGGAGATAAGGCAAATAGAGATTTGATAGCGAAAGCTGCTAGTACACCATGCTGAGAGCCTAGGGCAGAGGCCGTAATGCTAAGCATCGCATAGTAAATCCTCATCTGAAAATGGCACGACCTTAAGGAGAATCCACTGAAGAAGCTACCTTACATGGCAGTTCGGAGAAAGAGGGCTAGTCAGGGGTAGTTTAACCGGAGTGCTATCGTGCCTCCAGTCCATAGATAGGCAGAACGATGGACTGGCGCAGTCAAAAGGTGCGGAAAAACCTCGAAAAGGTGCTGCCTCGTGTAGCCAGTCCATAGATAGTTGGAACAATGGACTGGCGCAGTCAGAAAAGTGCGGAAAAAGCCCCGAAAAAGGCCTGTCCGTGTAGCCAGTCCATAGATAGCCAGATCAATGGACTAGCTCGAGCAGAAAAACATCAGCCCTAGCCAGCTCTCACTAATACTCCTAAAATAATCCGTTTACCTTCTGTACTAAGATTTGCTATAATTAGGTTAATGCTTTTTCCATTACAGGGGCTAGGGAAGCTAGAGATAGAGGGCCATCCCAGCCACTTGAATAAAGGTGTTCAATGACAAGACAACTTTCTGACAAAGATGAAAGAATCATGAGGATTTCTGGCAAGCCATAAGAGGCTTTAAATTCACTCACCATGTCACGCTTATCTTTCGTCTTATTATGCTAACCATTTACTTTTCCTTTGGCGTATGGCGACTTCGTCCTTTTATTATAGAACGACAGATGGTGTCTGGCATTGGGTACTATTACCGAGCTTTTAATCGGCTTTAGAATTTTCTCTAATCGGTCGCTTCCCTTCCATGCGAGCGCATTTTGTAACTTTATTAATCTAGGGATTTACTTAATGTCGTCTTAATATTCATCGCGGTATTTAAGACCAGTGATCGATTTAGCTATGACGGTAGTGGGGATTTGGGCATTGCTTATCTACTAGTCCCTTGTTGGTGGCAGGATTAACGATAGGGAGCATGTATTGCTATTGTGTTGATGTTACTACCGTCAATCTCTTTGGAAGGATTCACCACTATGCGCTGAAGTCTGGGAGTCAGAACAGTTAGTTACACAAACTAGTCAAGTAAATCTCTCATCATCTGATCAAAGATTTAAGGATCAAACATAACTTAGAAGAGAGAAAACGCGACAAACGCTTAGTTTACCGATCCTTCTATCTTCTGACAAAATTCTTATTGTTTATTGGAGTAATGAGTCTTAGTATCATGCAAGACAACGCAAAAATTAGGAGTTCAAGCTGCTTCCTTTAGTGATTATCGCTATAGTCTTCATCGTGCAGCTTGTCTTACTGTCGGAAAAATATGGGCATAAGTCACTCAGAATAATTGAGGGTCTTATCGTATCGGATGCTTGTATATGTTTTTATCTCTTTGTTCATTTTGCTTTTAGTTGGATGAACTATGTTTTATGTAAATGTAAAAGTATGACAAGAGCCGATTATTCTAGTCTCAGGTCTGATTCCAGCCATCTTACTGGGCCTAGGTCTGCTGTCGCTTACTTTCTCTTGGCTGTGGTGGCGCTCCTATCGCAAGTCCCAGCAGGATATTGCCGGGACTGAGGAAGACAAGGCGATGAGAGTTAGACGGCAAACAGGAAGGTGCTCGGATGATGCGTCTATAGGGGCGCCTAGAGTTATAGAGGGTGACAGGGACTGTCTGAGGAAGCCGGACCCTTCCTCATTTCAATCAAAGGAGTAATATCATGACCAATCAATTTTTCTTCCATTCAAGAGCAAGGGTGCAAGCAACGTGTGCGCTATAAACTATTCTATATTCTCACAAAGCCATGTTGTTGGCCGGCTTGCTGTCCATAAGCTTCCTACTGATGCAGGGGTTCGATCAAGCCTAAAAGGCCTGTATCGCTATTAGTCTCGCAGTATTTTTCTTTCGCCCTTCAAGTGGTCCTATTGTCAGAAGGGTTCGGCCAAAAGTCTCTTCGCTTTATAAATGCCGTCGTCATTATGGATGTCCTCTATGTCATTCATCTATTATCACATGTGATTTTTGGCTGGGTAAATGCCGTCTCTTGAGATTCAGTAGCATCCAGGAAAGAATTACTCCTGACGCAAGTTGTCCTGCCGACCTTATTCTTCTTGCTAGAGCTTACTATCTTTAGCCCTGTCCTGGCTCTGGTTGCGCTCCTATCACAAGTCCCGGGCCTACCGTGATGCGGAAGAGGCTGAGTAAAATGAGTACAAAAGGTTCCTACTTGTACACCAGTAGGAACCTTTTTACTTACTGTTAGACGGCGCGAAGAAAGGTTTTACAACCTTCTTTCTAAGAGTATAATATATGGGGATAATACAAAAACAGGTAAAGCGTGTCAATCGTCTTGTAAGAAAAGAATGCTGTAATTTTGATAGTGGAAACTGCATTTTGCTTGACGATGGAGATCCTTGCTCCTGCCCGCAGCTGATTTCCTGCTCGCTTCTTTGCAGGTGGTTTTCTGACGCGGTTCTTCCGCTTGACAGGGAACTATTTGCAGAGCTTTATGCCCTCGGAGGAAAAACGCCGCTGTACAGTATGCGGTGCCCTTTTGCTTCAAAATCCAATCATGCGAAATATTGTCCTGATTGCAGAAAGAAAATCACAAGAAAGCAGGCGGCGGAGCGTATGAGGAAAAAGCGTAGCCTTGTTACGAAATAGAGGGTATAAATGCTTTGTAGAATCTTGTTTTTTTAAGAGCTTTTCAGCTTAAGACAGGGATTGATACCTATACCCTTAAAAATGAGGTTTTACTGCATGCATAAAAATTATCGCAGAAAAACGGACGCGCAGCCATGAATTTTGCGGTTGCCGTGTCCGCTATTTTTTTAGAACCATAACGATTATTCATCTCTGAATACGGGATTTTCACTATTTGCATAAGGATCATATCTTTCCGTATTGCAGCCATATTCCTGAAGCTTTACTATTTTTTCATTCATACTCCATGTTATAGCTGATATTCCGTCAAAGCCCTGTTTTATACCGTCTTTCATTTCACATTCAAAAAACCAAAAGACAATCGTTTGATCCGTATTATGAAAAGAACTTTGAATCTCCCGATTTTAAGAACATCTCAGCGAGTATTCCATTCATAGAACCAATGCTTGATTTTTTCTGTTCCGTGATATTCCGGTCCCTAGCTTTCTATGTATACGGCATTTTCTTCAAACAAATCTTGAATATTCGTATTTTCTTTGTAGAGCCACATATCAAACCAGCTTTCGGATAATTTTTCTCTTTTTCCATGTAAACACTTTCTCTGCACTTTATTCTTTTACAAGCCTGTATATTGTGAGGGGAATATACCATGCGGCAACAAGCTGCCATATAATCACGATGCAGCCAATCAGTCCGCTTACAATGATATTTACGGCAAATATTCCTACAGGTTGCGGTGAAGTCATGATTTACCGGAATCAGCCATAAAAACATTATTTAGCTTGAGCAATACGTAACTTCCA
>BNJU01003554.1_pt1 | contig 58514 bp, 67 predicted proteins | sample 8539281 | NCBI WGS metagenome assembly BNJU01 (sample SAMD00202456, study PRJDB9452) | human saliva metagenome | isolation source: human saliva | place: Japan
CAAACCACTTTCCAAAGGAAAGAAGCAACAAAAATAAGATTGAATAGGAGAAGAAAGGGCGAATCTGCTCTTTTTATTTTTTATGAAATAATCGGCTATAAATCAAACTTAGTCAAGTGATAAAAAGATATTAGTCTTCAAGCCTATTTACTATTTGACGGAAGCTTGATATAATGATCCCATCCTGAATAAGGAGGAGTGAAAAAAATGTTAGAAACTAGAACGATTGCCATCCAGGATAGGTATGGAGAACGATTCCAGCATTGTTGGGGTTGCGGCCCAAAGAATGATTTGGGTTTACATTTAAAAACCTATCCAAGTCTAGATGGGGAGTGTTGCATTAGTCGGATAAAGCTTGAAAATGCTTATACTGGCGGAGTTCCATCAAATGTCTTTGGAGGAATGATAGCGACTATTTTTGATTGCCATGGTACGGCGTCAGCAGCTTGGTTTGCTCATCATAAAAAAGGGTTAGAACTGACGGAAACTACTCTAATAGGACGTTTTATTACTGCACGCTTGGAGATTGACTACCTTAGTCCTAGTCCAATTGACGATGAAATTGTCGTCATTTCTACTCTGGAGGAATTAGGGGAAAGAAAAGCAATTATTTCTATGGAGATGACAGTAGCTACTAAAGTCCGTGCCAAAGCCAAAATGGTAGCAGTAGCTGTGAAGGATCATATGTAAAACTGAGTACTAGAAATTTAAGATTACCTTCAGATGATAGATTTGAGGGAGGAGAATCTAAATTCACTTTCTATTTACCTTTCTTTCTTGCATTGTTTTCTTAGATATGCTACAGTGGTGGTAGCGATTACAAAACCAAAGGAGCATGTTATGAAAAATCCAGCTTTGCTAGAAGAAATCAAGACTTATAGAGGACGGGATGAGGTCCCAGAAGACTTTGATGCTTTTCTGGGATGAGGGAAGTCAAAAAGTTTCAATCACTTTCCAGCTTATCAGTTGGAGGAAAGGGATTTCCATATTCCTCAAGTCAAGTGCTATGAGTTAACGTTTGAAGGAAGCAAGGAAGGCAAGATCTATGCACGAGTTGTTCTTCCAAAGAGTGAGGAGAAGGTTCCTCTAATCTTCCATTTCCATGGTTATATGGGACGTGGTTGGGACTGGACTGACATGCTGGCCTTCACCGTGGCTGGTTACGGTGTTGTTTCGATGGATGTGCGAGGGCAGTCAGGGTTACTCACAAGATGGTTTGCGTTCTCCACTAGGAAATACGGTCAAGGGTCACATTATCCGTGGTGCTGTGGAAGGTCGGGAGCATCTCTTTTATAAGGATGTTTATCTGGATATTTACCAGTTGATCGAAATTGTTGCTAGTCTGCCTCAGGTGGATGAGAAGCGTCTTTCTAGCTATGGTGCATCGCAAGGAGGGGCTTTAGCCCTAGTTGCAGCAGCGCTCAATCCTCGGATTCAGAAAACAGTTGCCATCTATCCCTTCTTGTCAGACTTTAGACGGGTACTTGAGATTGGCAATACCAGCGAGGCCTATGACGAACTTTTCCGTTATTTCAAGTTCCACGATCCTTTCCATGAAACAGAGGAGGAAATTATGGAGACCCTTGCCTATATCGATGTGAAAAATCTCGCCCATCGTATCCAAGGTGAGGTTAAGATGATTACGGGCTTGGACGACGATGTTTGCTATCCTATTACCCAGTTTGCGATTTACAACCGTCTCACCTGCGATAAGTCCTATCGCATCATGCCCGAGTATGCCCACGAGGCCATGAATGTTTTTGTCAATGACCAAGTCTACAACTGGCTCTGTGGCAGTGAGATTCCTTTTAAGTACGTAAAATAATGAATGAGAGAGCTCGGTAGCTCTCTTTTTGTATAGAGTCCAGTCAGCAAATATTCTAGTTCATGTATGCTTTTGTAATTCATACTCTTCGAAAAACTCTCTTCAAACTACGTCAGCTTTTATCTGCAAGCTCAAAACAGGTGTCTTGAGCAGCCTGCGGCTAGCTTTCAGTTTGCTCTTTTTATTTTTATTGAGTATGAGTTTTTTTCTGGGCTGTGGTGTCAAAACAATTCATTTTCTATCTAGTTTGGGTATAAGTTCTTTCAATACATTGGAAAAGCGTCTGTGAAATGTGTTATAATTTATAAGAAAATATACAGTTTCGCTACAAATGAATATATAAGTTTATGTATAACTTAGTTTTTCTGATGAGGATAATATCTTATAAAAAAACTATATTCTTGGAGATACAGCACTTAAATATCATTTGTAAAGTAGCAAAAATAATCTATGTTTATTTTTTTATTGTAAGAATGAAAGTAGAGCATGTTATGCTAATAGAAACTGTAATATTTTTATTTTTTTAGAATATACTTGGATAAATTAACGTTTGAAAAGTTAAAGTGAGGTAATATATGTTTGTATGTTTAAAAGGTTTGGGAAAATTTCGTAAATCCAAAGCTTATGGTTTGGTTGGTTGTTTGACACTATCAGCGGTAATTGGCTTAGCTGCACCAGAGTTACCAGTTATTGGTGGTGGGGTTGTTTATGCTGATGTCATTCAAGGCGGTAGTGATATTCAAGATGTGAACGTGCATAGTAAGCCTGCTGAGGGTGTTGCTATGACTTACACCACTTATGATAGCGGAACAAGTGGAAAACAAACGGCTTCTGGTAGTGGTGTATTCGTAGCGCCAAATGTGATGGTAACAGTAGCTCATAACTACTATGATAAAAATCAAGAGGATAAGTCTGCGGTCTTACGTGGTGGAGAGTCTGCTCGTAGTTATGTTGTGATGAACTCAGAAACAGAGAAGAGTAACAAAGTACCTACTTCAGGTGTATCGGAAACTCTTGAAAAAGACTCTATTCATTTGTATAACGGAAAAGATTTTGGGAAAGATTATAGCAATGATTTAGCAGTAGTGGTAACTAAAAAGCCTGTAGAAGCTATGACAGGTGGTGAAGATTCACCAAGAGAATTGAGCCATAAAGAGGTTTCTACTGGTGATAAAATCACTATGGTCGGCTACCCTAATGACTTTTCAACTCCGAATTTAAGTAAAGAAAATAAAGCTCGCTTGAAAGACGGTAAGGCTTATTCAGTTTCAACAACTGTGAGCAGTATCAATAAAGAGAGTGGTGCAGTCACTTATCATTCCTCAGCTTTGGGAGGTTTTTCAGGTGCTCCTTTGTTTAATGATAAGGAGAGGTAGTCGGTATCCACCAGCATGGCACAAATACTTCAAACGCTCCTGAGAGTGAGCGTATTGGCGGTGGGACTATCTTTACGGAAAAGCACAGAGCTTGGATTCAGTCAATGATTGATAAATATGCTATCACAGGCTGGTATATAGATGGTGCAAACCGTTACTACTATGATGAAAATCATATAGCTTTAAAAGATGTAGAGTCTGAGATTGACGGTGCTTGGTATAGTTTTGATGAAAAAGGTCGTGCTACCTTAGTAAAAGGTGAAGAAAAAGGTCGTGTTCTACTTCGAGTGGAAGACACTAAAGGAACTCGTTTGATTTCAGATAAGGTTGTTCAGGAAGGTCCTGTTGGAAGTGGTTTGAATTTTCATTTAAGACAAAATCCGGACTTCAAACAGTTAATAGCAACTTCTCCAACAGCTAAAGTGGTATCTTATAACGGAGTGCCAATTAACAAATTAGCAAGTGATACAAGTTGGCCTGATGACTATGTCAGTAAGTTAGCTTTGGGTGATACAATTATAAGAGCGGTAGTAGATTCGGTAACTCCTTCGTCTAGTTCATCTTCGGATTTTGCAAGAACTGAAGTTGGTAAAGTCGATTTGAGTGGTAAATCGAATTTACCTGTACCTAGTAAAGAGGTGTTACAAGCTCCGAATGGCTCAGAAAATTTCTATGCTACAACGCACATTCAAACGCCAGATGGGTCGGGGTCAGGTACTTTAATTGCACCAAATTTGGTGTTAACAGTCGCTCATAATTTCTTAACAGTTAAAGGTTCTGAGGTAGTTACTAAATCTGGTCGCACCAATACAGTGTATAAAGCAACTTTACCGAATGGGTTGTCTGTGAATTTTTCAGATGATGATATTGTTTATTGGAATAAGAAAGATTCAGTATTTGGATTTAAAAATGACTTAGCTTTGGTTCGATTAAAAGAAGAGGTAAAAGGATCAACTCCTGTAGAGGTTGTAAAACAATCTTCGAAAGTTGCAGAGGGGGATTCAGTTTCGGTCTATGGTTTTCCAGATAACAAGCTAAGTCCAGTTTTAGATAGCAAAGTAGTAGGAATTACAGACTTCGGTTCTGGAATAGAGGGAATTAGCTACGGAGGTACGAAACCTGGAGCGTCTGGTGGTGGTCTTTATAATGATAAAGGTGCTTTAATTGGAGTTCACCAAAATGGTGTTGTAGGAAGCCGTAGTGGTGGTTTGGTTTTATCAAAAGAGCAGCTGGATTGGGTTCGTTCTTATATTGAGGGTCAACCAAAAGATCCTGTCTATGTGGAAGATAAAGAAGTGGAACCTTCTAAGAAGGATTCGGATAAGGATTTAGCTGGGAAATTAGATCCAAAAAAAGATAGTGGAAAAGAAGATTCTGGTATTTTAGGTACATCTGGTGACTTTGCAGCTCCTACAGTAGCTAAGCCAGAGTTTACAGGCGGAGTTAACGGAGGCGACTCACTTGTTACAGAAGTTCCAGAGTATAGTGGTGTTCTCTCCACATTAGGAGATTCTCCAGCTCCTACAGTAGCTAAGCCAGAGTTTACAGGTGGCGTGAATGGAGGCGACTCACTGGTTACAGAAGTTCCAGAGTATAGCGGTGTTCTATCCACATTAGGAGACACTCCAGCTCCTACAGTAGCTAAGCCAGAGTTTACAGGTGGCGTGAATGGAGGCGACTCACTGGTTACAGAAGTTCCAGAGTATAGCGGTATTATATCCACATTAGGAGATTCTCCAGCTCCTACAGTCGCTAAGCCAGAGTTTAAAGGTGGCGTGAATGGGGGCGACTCACTTGTTACAGAAGTTCCAGAGTACAGAGGCTTCCTATCCACATTAGGAGATTCTCCAGCTCCTACAGTCGCTAAGCCAGAGTTTAAAGGTGGCGTGAATGGAGGCGAATCCCTCGTTACAGAAGTTCCAGAGTACAGAGGCTTCCTATCCACATTAGGAGATTCTCCAGCTCCTACAGTCGCTAAGCCAGAGTTTAAAGGCGGAGTGAATGGAGGCGAATCCCTTGTTACAGAAGTTCCAGAGTACAGAGGCTTCCTCTCCACATTAGGAGATTCTCCAGCTCCTACAGTCGCTAAGCCAGAGTTTACAGGTGGCGTGAATGGAGGCGACTCACTTGTTGCAGAAGTTCCAGAGTATAGTGGTGCTCTGTCCACATTAGGAGATTTTCCAGCTCCTACAGTCGCTAAGCCAGAGTTTAAAGGTGGCGTGAATGGTGCGGATGCTGAGATTCATCACCTTCCAGACTTCACAGGCGGAGTGAATGGAGGTGAATCTCCGATACTAGAAATTCCAGAATATATGGGTCCATTATCAACCTCAGGAGAAGGAAGTTCAGTAGTGAAATCTACTGATAAACAAGTAAATAATAAAGACAGTAAGGATGAAGCAGTTATCACAGGAATTGCTAGTTCACAACGTATTTTAAAAAATGAAACAGGAAGTATTCAAATTCAAGCTTCAGAAGAAGTATTGAAAAATGTGATAGATATTCAAATGCAAGAAGTTCAAGTTAGTGATTTAAGTTCATTAAACTACAAAGCATTTGATATCAAATTGAAGGATGTAAATGGCAGATATGTTAAACCTGAAGGAAAAGTCCTTGTTACTTTTGCTACAGATCAGTCCGTTGAGAATGTTTATGCTGTAGATCCAGAAGGAAAACTACACACTATTGAATTCGAACAAAAAGATGGAAAGATTATTTTTGAGACTAATAATTCTAGTATTTATGTGATGACTTTCCGACACTCCATTGACAATCCACCATTTAAAAAGCCTACAGAAGATAACAAGGCTGAGGAACTTTCACTGTCGCCTAAATTGTTATCAACAAATGAAAAATCTGAATCTAATCGACTAGAGAATAAAGTAAGTAATAACGAACAGTCTAAGTTACCAAATACAGGTGAGTCTGCCTCATCACTAACAATCTTATTTGGTTTTGTAGGAGTGTTCCTTGGAGCAATGATTTCCTATAAACAAAAAGACAGTTAACTTTGTCTGAAATCTCACTTTGAACTTCTATGTTAATATAAAATAAACCAGTCTGGAGTCCTGTAAAAAGATGGGAATTCTAGACTGGTTTTATTGATATAAATTGAGATAGAGAGGTAAATAAACGTAATAGATGTGAATTATTTCCCCTGCTGAAACTACTTTCAGAAACAGCTGTTCTATAAAATACTTTTGAAACTGAAATCTATTCTATGACAAAGTATTGAAAGCGCTTAACAAATGGTATATAATGACCTCATAAGAACAAAGAAAAGGAGGAAAGAGGATGCCATAGATTACTAAAGAAGCCTTGATTGCACAAATCAAAGACGGAATCATCGTTTCTTGTCAGGCCCTTCCTCACGAACCGCTTTATACAGAAGCGGGAGGAGTCATTCCCTTGCTGGTCAAAGCGGCTGAGCAAGGTGGAGCAGTCGGTATCCGAGCAAATAGTGTTCGTGATATCAAAGAAATAAAGGAGGTTACAAAACTTCCGATTATCGGGATTATCAAACGAGATTATCCGCCACAAGAACCCTTCATCACGGCTACCATGAAAGAAGTTGATGAATTGGCAGAACTGGACATCGAGGTGATTGCTCTGGATTGTACCAAGCGTGAACGCTATGATGGTTTGGAGATTCAAGAGTTCATTCGTCAGGTTAAGGAAATACCCTAACCAGCTCTTGATGGCTGACACAAGTACTTTTGAAGAAGGATTGGCAGCTGTTGAAGCAGGAATTGACTTTGTCGGAACAACCTTATCAGGATACACATCTTATAGTCCAAAAGTGGATGGTCCTGATTTTGAATTAATCAAAAAACTATGTGATGCCGGTGTAGATGTAATTGCCGAAGGGAAAATTCATACACCAGAACAAGCCAAACAAATCCTTGGATATGGAGTGCGAGGTATTGTTGTCGGTGGCGCTATTACTAGACCAAAAGAGATTACAGAACGCTTTGTTGCTGGTCTCAAATAAAAAATAAAGAAAGGGGGATTGAGTATGATTATTACTAAAATCAGTCGTTTAGGAACTTATGTAAAAGTAAATCCACATTTTGCAACATTAATAGATTTTCTAGAAAAAACAGGACTAGAAAATTTAACAGAAGGTCCGATTGATATCGATGGTGATCGATTATTTGGTAATTGCTTTACTTATCTAGCAGACGGTCAAGCAGGAGCCTTCTTTGAAACTCACCAAAAATATTTGGATATTCATTTAGTTTTGGAAAACGAAGAAGCCATGGCTGTTACGTCGCCAGAAAATGTAAACGTTACCCAAGAATATGATGAAGAAAAAGACATTGAATTATACACAGGGGAAGTGGAACAGTTAGTTCATTTGAGAGCTGGCGAATGCCTTATCACTTTTCCAGAAGATTTACATCAACCCAAGGTTCGTATAAATGATGAACCTGTTAAAAAAGTTGTCTTTAAAGTTGCGATTTCTTAATGTAGAAAGGGAAGAACAATGAAAAAAATGAGAAAGTTTTTATGTCTAGCTGGAGTTGCGCTAGCAGCCGTTGCCTTGGTAGCTTGTTCAGGAAAGAAAGAAACTACAGCTGACACTGAACCACCTACAGAATTATCTGGTGAAATTACAATGTGGCACTCCTTTACTCAAGGACCACGTTTGGAAAGTATTCAAAAATCAGCAGATGCTTTTATGCAAAAGCATCCAAAAACCAAAATCAAGATTGAAACATTTTCTTGGAATGACTTCTATACTAAATGGACTACAGGTTTAGCAAATGGAAATGTGCCAGATATCAGTACGGCTCTTCCTAACCAAGTAATGGAAATGGTCAACTCAGATGCTTTGGTTCCGCTAAACGATTCTATCAAGCGTATTGGACAGGATAAATTTAACGAAACTGCCTTAAATGAAGCAAAAATCGGAAATGATTACTACTCTGTTCCTCTTTATTCACATGCACAAGTCATGTGGGTTAGAACAGATTTGTTAAAAGAACATAATATTGAGGTTCCTAAAACTTGGGATCAACTCTATGAAGCTTCTAAAAAAATTGAAAAGAAGCTGGAGTTTATAGCTTTGTCTGTTCCGTTCGGAACAAATGACTTAATGGCAACACGTTTCTTGAACTTCTATGTTCGTAGTGGTGGTGGAAGTCTCTTGACAAAAGATCTTAAAGCAGATTTGACAAGCCAACTTGCTCAAGATGGTATTAAATACTGGGTTAAAATGTATAAAGAAATCTCACCTCAAGATTCTTTGAATTTTAATGTCCTTCAACAAGCTACCTTGTTCTACCAAGGAAAAACAGCATTTGACTTTAACTCTGGCTTCCATATTGGAGGGATTAATGCCAACAGTCCTCAATTGATTGATTCGATTGATGCTTATCCTATTCCAAAAATCAAAGAATCTGATAAGGACCAAGGAATTGAAACCTCAAACATTCCAATGGTTGTTTGGAAAAAAATTCAAAACACCCAGAAGTTGCTAAAAGCATTCTTGGAATCACTTTATAATGAAGAAGACTACATTAAATTCCTTGATTCAACTCCAGTAGGTATGTTGCCAACTATTAAAGGAATTAGCGATTCTGCAGCCTATAAAGAAAAATGAAACTCGTAAGAAATTTAAACATGCTGAAGAAGTGATTACTGAAGCTGTTAAAAAAAGGTACTGCTATTGGTTATGAAAAATGGACCAAGTGTACAAGCTGGTATGTTGACTAACCAACACATTATTGAACAAATGTTCCAAGATATCATTTCAAATGGAACAGATCCTATGAAAGCAGCAAAAAGAAGCAGAAAAAAACAATTAAACGATTTATTTGAGGCTGCTCAGTAGATGTAAAAAGACTAGAAAATAGGTGGGCTAGTGAGCTGAAAAGCCCCTAGCCCAATCTTGTAAAAAGAAGGGAGAAGGAGAATGGTTAAAGAACGTAATTTAACTCGCTGGATATTTGTTTTGCCAGCTATGATTATCGTAGGATTACTCTTTGTTTATCCGTTTTTCTCGAGTATTTTTTTATAGCTTTACCAATAAGCATTTGATTATGCCTAATTATAAATTTGTTGGTTTAGCTAACTATAAAAGCTGTGCTATCAGATCCCAACTTCTTTAATGCGTTCTTTAATTCAATTAAGTGGACCGTTTTCTCATTAGTTGGTCAAGTTTTAGTAGGGTTTGTATTGGCTTTGGCTCTTCACAGAGTACGCCACTTCAAGAAATTATATAGGACCTTATTGATTGTTCCTTGGGCATTTCCTACCATCGTTATTGCCTTTTCTTGGCAGTGGATTCTAAACGGGGTTTATGGCTACTTACCTAATCTAATCGTAAAATTAGGGTTTAATGGAACATACGCCTGCATTTTTTTGACAGATAGTACATAGGGCATTCCTATGTTTGGTGTTTATCAACATTTGGTTTGGAGCGCCGATGATCATGGTTAATGTGCTTTCAGCTTTGCAAACAGTACCAGAAGAACAATTTGAGGCTGCTAAGATAGATGGTGCTTCAAGTTGGCAAGTGTTCAAATTTATCGTCTTTCCACATATCAAAGTGGTTGTAGGGCTTCTAGTCGTTTTGAGAACTGTATGGATCTTTAATAACTTTGACATTATCTACCTAATTACAGGTGGTGGACCAGCCAATGCTACAACGACGCTTCCAATTTTTGCCTACAACCTAGGTTGGGGAACTAAATTGTTGGGTCGTGCTTCAGCAGTTACAGTATTGCTCTTTATCTTCTTGGTGGCGATTTGCTTTATCTACTTTGCTATCATCAGTAAGTGGGAAAAGGAGGGTAGAAAATAATGAAGAAGAAATCCAGTATTTATTTAGATATTCTCTCACATGCACTCTTGATTGGTGCAACCATCGTTGCAATTTTCCCATTGGTATGGATTATCATATCGTCTGTAAAGGGGAAAGGGGAATTAACTCAGTATCCAACACGATTTTGGCCTGAACAATTTACATTAGATTATTTCACTCATGTTATCAACGATTTGCACTTTATTGATAACATTCGAAACAGTTTGATTATTGCCTTAGCTACAACCGTTATTGCGATTATTATTTCTGCTATGGCAGCCTATGGTATTGTTCGATTCTTCCCTAAATTGGGAGCAATCATGTCGAGATTACTCGTCATTACCTACATTTTCCCACCAATTTTGTTAGCAATTCCATATTCAATTGCCATTGCTAAAGTTGGGTTAACAAATAGTTTATTTGGCTTGATGATGGTTTATCTATCTTTTAGTGTTCCATATGCAGTTTGGCTCTTAGTTGGATTTTTCCAAACAGTTCCAATTGGAATTGAAGAAGCAGCTCGAATTGATGGTGCAAATAAATTTGTTACGTTTTATAAAGTTGTGCTACCGATTGTAGCACCAGGTATTGTAGCAACAGCTATTTATACATTTATCAATGCTTGGAATGAATTCCTGTATGCTTTGATTTTTGATTAACAATACAGGAAAGATGACAGTAGCAGTAGCCCTTCGATCACTTAACGGTTCAGAAATTTTTAGACTGGGGAGATATGATGGCTGCATCTGTTATTGTAGTTCTTCCATCAATCATTTTCTTCTCAATTATCCAAAAATAAGATTGCAAGTGGATTGTCAGAAGGATCTGTGAAGTAGACGAAAGAAGGAAAAATGAATAAGAGAGGTCTTTATTCAAAACTAGGAATTTCTGTTGTAGGCATTAGTCTTTTAATGGGAGTCCCCACTTTGATTCATGCAGAATGAATTAAACTATGGTCAACTGTCCATATCTCCTATTTTTCAAGGAAGTTCATATCAACTGAACAATAAGAGTATAGATATCAGCCCTTTGTTATTAGATAAGTTGTCTGGAGAGAGTCAGACAGTAGTAATGAAATTTAAAGCAGATAAACCAAACTCGCTTCAAGCTTTGTTTGGCCTATCTAATAGTAAAAGCAGGCTTTAAAAATAATTACTTTTCAATTTTCATGAGAGATTCTGGTGAGATAGGTGTAGAAATAAGAGACGCTCAAAAGGAATAAATTATTTATTTTCTAGACCAGCTTCATTATGGGGAAAGCATAAAGGACAGGCAGTTGAAAATACACTAGTATTTGTATCTGATTCTAAAGATAAGACATACACAATGTATGTTAATGGGATAGAAGTGTTCTCTGAAACAGTTGATACATTTTTGCCAATTTCAAATATAAATGGTATAGATAAGGCAACACTAGGATCTGTTAATCGTGAAGGCAAGGATCATTACCTCGCAAAAGGAAGTATTGATGAAATCAGTCTATTTAATAAAAGCAATTAGTGATCAGGAAGTTTCAACTATTCCCTTGTCAAATCCATTTCAGTTAATTTTCCAATCAGGAGATTCTACTCAAGCTAACTATTTTAGAATACCGACATTATATACATTAAGTAGTGGAAGAGTTCTATCAAGTATTGATGCACGTTATGGTGGGACTCATGATTCTAAAAGTAAGATTAATATCGCCACTTCTTATAGTGATGATAATGGTAAAACGTGGAGTGAGCCAACTTTTTGCTATGAAGTTTAATGACTATGAGGAGCAGTTAGTTTACTGATCACGAGATAATAAATTAAAGAATAGTCAAATTAGTGGAAGTGCTTCATTTATAGATTCATCCATTGTTGAAGATAAAAATCTGGGAAAACGATATTATTAGCTGATGTTATGCCTGCGGGTATTGGAAATAATAATGCAAATAAAGCTGATTCAGGTTTTAAAAGAAATAAATGGTCATTATTATTTAAAAACTAAAGAAGAATGGAGATAACGATTTCCGTTATACGGTTAGAGAAAATGGTGTCGTTTACGATGAAACAACTAATAAACCTACAAATTATACTATAAATGATAAGTATGAAGTTTTTGGAGGGAGGAAAGTCTTTAACAGTCGAACAATATTCGGTTGATTTTGATAGTGGTTCTTTAAAGAGAAAGGCATAATGGAAAACAGGTTCCTATGAATGTTTTTCTACAAAGATTCTTTATTTAAAGTGACTCCTACTAATTATATAGCAATGACAACTAGTCAGAATAGAGGAGAGAGTTGGGAACAATTTAAGTTATTGCCTCCGTTCTTGGGAGAAAAACATAATGGAACTTACTTATGTCCCGGACAAGGTTTAGCATTAAAATCAAGTAACAGATTAATTTTTGCAACATATACCAGTGGCGAACTAACTTATCTCATTTCTGATGATAGTGGTCAAACATGGAAGAAATCCTCAGCTTCAATTCCGTTTAAGAATGCGACAGCAGAAGCGCAAATGGTTGAAATGAGAGATGGTGTGATTAGAACATTCTTTAGAACTACTACAGGTAAGATTGCCTATATGACTAGTAGAGATTCTGGAGAAACATGGTCAGAAGTTTCGTATATCGATGGAATTCAACAAACTTCATATGGTACACAAGTATCTGCAATTAAATACTCTCAATTAATTGATGGAAAAAGAAGCAGTCATTTTGAGTACACAAATTCTAGAAATGGCCGTAAAGGGAGGTCAATTAGTTGTCGGTTTAGTCAATAAAAGAAGATGATAGTATTGATTGGAAGTACCACTATGACATTGATTTGCCTTCGTATGGTTATGCATATTCTGCGATTACAGAATTGCCAAATCATCACATAGGTGTATTGTTTGAAAAATATGATTCATGGTCGAGAAATGAATTGCATTTAAGCAATGTAGTTCAGTATATAGATTTGGAAATTAATGATTTAACAAAATAAAGGAGAAAAAACATGGTTAAATACGGTGTTGTTGGAACAGGATATTTTGGAGCTGAGTTGGCTCGTTATATGCAAAAGAATGATGGAGCAGAGATTACTCTTCTCTATGACCCAGATAATGCAGAGGCGATTGCAGAAGAGTTGGGAGCAAAAGTAGCAAGTTCCCTAGATGAGTTGGTTTCTAGCGATGAAGTAGATTGTGTTATTGTCGCAACTCCAAATAATCTTCATAAAGAACCAGTTATCAAGGCCGCACAACATGGTAAAAATGTTTTCTGTGAAAAACCAATTGCGCTTTCTTATCAAGATTGTCGCGAGATGGTAGATGCATGTAAAGAAAACAATGTAACCTTTATGGCAGGACATATTATGAACTTCTTTAATGGTGTCCATCATGCAAAAGAACTTATTAATCAAGGAGTCATCGGAGACGTTCTATATTGTCACACAGCTCGTAATGGTTGGGAAGAACAACAACCGTCAGTATCATGGAAAAAAATTCGTGAAAAATCAGGTGGTCACTTGTATCACCACATCCATGAATTGGATTGTGTTCAATTCCTTATGGGTGGTATGCCTGAAACTGTAACCATGACAGGTGGAAATGTAGCCCATGAAGGTGAAAATTTCGGTGATGAAGATGATATGATTTTTGTCAATATGGAATTTTCTAATAAGCGTTTTGCCTTGTTAGAATGGGGTTCAGCTTATCGTTGGGGTGAACATTATGTTTTGATTCAAGGAACGAAAAGGTGCTATCCGCTTAGACTTATTCAACTGTAAAGGAACTCTTAAGCTAGATGGACAAGAAAGCTATTTCTTGATTCATGAATCACAAGAAGAAGATGATGATCGTACTCGTATCTATCATAGTACAGAGATGGACGGAGCAATTGCTTATGGTAAACCAGGTAAACGTACTCCGTTATGGCTATCATCTGTCATTGACAAAGAAATGCGCTATCTGCATGAGATTATGCAAGGAGCTCCAGTATCAGAAGAATTTGCAAAATTGTTGACAGGTGAAGCTGCTCTAGAAGCGATTGCTACTGCAGATGCTTGTACTCAATCTATGTTCGAAGATCGTAAAGTAAAATTGTCAGAAATTGTAAAATAAACATAATGTAAGGGATGAAAAATTTATTTTCTCCCCTCATTTCGGAAATAAGTTAGGAGAAAATCTATGTCAGATTTAAAAAAATACGAAGGTGTCATTCCAGCCTTCTACGCATGTTATGATGATCAAGGAGAAGTAAGTCCAGAGCGTACGCGTGCCTTGGTTCAATACTTCATTGATAAAGGTGTTCAAGGTCTTTATGTCAATGGTTCTTCTGGTGAATGTATCTACCAAAGTGTTGAAGACCGCAAATTGATTTTGGAAGAAGTCATGGCAGTTGCTAAAGGTAAACTGACCATCATTGCTCACGTAGCTTGCAACAATACCAAAGATAGTATGGAACTTGCTCGCCACGCTGAAAGTTTGGGTGTAGATGCCATTGCAACGATTCCACCAATTTATTTCCGCTTGCCAGAATACTCAGTTGCTAAATATTGGAACGATATCAGTTCTGCAGCTCCAAATACAGACTACGTAATTTACAACATTCCTCAATTGGCAGGGGTTGCTTTGACTCCAAGCCTTTATACTGAAATGTTGAAGAATCCTCGTGTTATCGGTGTGAAGAACTCTTCTATGCCAGTTCAAGATATCCAAACTTTTGTGAGCCTTGGTGGGGAAGACCATATCGTCTTCAATGGTCCAGATGAACAGTTCCTAGGTGGTCGTCTCATGGGAGCTAAAGCTGGTATCGGTGGTACTTATGGTGCTATGCCAGAACTCTTCTTGAAACTCAATCAATTGATTGCGGATAAAGACTTGGAAACAGCGCGTGAATTGCAGTATGCTATCAACGCTATCATTGGTAAACTCACTGCTGCTCATGGAAATATGTACGGTGTCATTAAAGAAGTCTTGAAGATTAATGAAGGATTGAATATTGGTTCTGTTCGTTCACCATTGACACCAGTGACTGAAGAAGATCGTCCAGTTGTAGAAGCAGCTGCAGCCTTGATTCGTGAAACCAAGGAGCGCTTCCTCTAATCTATAAGGAGGTATTTATGACACACTACGTTGCAATTGATATCGGTGGAACCAACATCAAATATGGTTTGATCGACCAAGAAGGCCAACTTGTTGAATCGCATGAAATGCCAACAGAGGCGCATAAAGGTGGACCTCATATCTTACAAAAGACCAAAGATATCGTAGCCAGCTATTTAGAACAAGGCCCAGTAGCAGGTGTTGCCATTTCTTCTGCAGGAATGGTGGATCCAGATAAGGGTGAGATTTTCTATGCTGGGCCTCAGATTCCCAACTATGCAGGAACTCAGTTCAAGAAGGAAATCGAGACTAGCTTTAATATTCCTTGTGAAATTGAAAATGATGTCAACTGTGCAGGTCTTGCTGAGGCAGTATCTGGTTCAGGCAAGGGAGCGAGTGTGACTCTTTGCTTGACCATTGGAACCGGTATCGGTGGTTGCTTGATTATGGATGGGAAAGTCTTCCATGGTTTTTAGCAATTCAGCCTGTGAAGTCAGTTATATGCATATGCAGGATGGAGCTTTCAAGACTTTGGCTTCTACGACAGCCTTGGTAGAGTATGTGGCAGCAGCTCATGGAGATCCAGTTGATCAGTGGAATGGCCGACGTATTTTTCAAAGGAAGCTACCGAAGGCAACAAAGATTTGTATGGCTGGTATTGACCGTATGGTAGACTATCTAGGAAAAGGTCTGGCAAACATTTGCTATGTGGCCAATCCAGAAGTGGTCATTCTCGGTGGCGGTATCATGGGACAAGAGGCTATCCTCAAACCGAAGATCCGCACAGCCTTGAAAGAAGCCTTGGTACCAAGCCTAGCTGAAAAAAACACGATTAGAATTTGCCCATCACCAAAATACAGCAGGGTATGTTGGGGAGCTTATTATCACTTTTAAAAACAAAACAATCCTAGTTTGGCTCAGCCAAACTAGGATTTTTCTTACACGTTTTTTGTCTACGATAGCCGTTGAGTTTTTTTATTTTTCCCAGTAGCTATTAAAGATTTTCTCCTTGCTTTCACGATTGATTTCCAAAAAGTAGGCATAAATCAAATCGATAAAGAAGAGCATAGGAAGTTGAGCGGATATTCGTTGGATGTAGGAAGGCTGGCTGTGGGTGGCTACAAGAACAGTCTCTGTATAGGCCTGACTATCTTTATTAGGGAACACTTGTAAAAGAGTACAGTCTTTTGCGCCCCATCTCTTAGCATCTAATAGGCTATCCAAAATAGAAGGCGTTGTGCCAGAGAGTGAAAAACCGAGCACTAGACAATTTTCATCCATAATGCTGGTTGTCCAGGCAAAGCCGTCTTGATCTGTCAAAGCCTCACAGACCACTCCCAGACGCATGAAGCGCAATTTCATTTCACGAGCGACAAGGCCAGAACTCCCTGTTCCGAAAGAAGTAGACACGCTCAGCATCTTCTATTAGCTGGGCAATTCGTTCTAGTTGGACTTCGTCAATCAAGTCTTGTGTTTGTTCCCTCATATTACTATAGCTTCTGAGGACTCGTTTGGTTAAAGGACTATGTTTGTGAGAATGAGTGTCCTGTTTTTTTGAGTGATGTTGGTATTGGAAAATAAATTCTCGGTAGCCAGTAAAGCCACACTTTTTAGCAAAGCGGGTCAAAGCAGCTTGAGAGATATGTAATTTTTGAGTGACCTGTTGGGAAGATAAATCATCTGTAATCGTTTCAGCTTGCAAAAAATAGCGAGCGATTTCTTGCTCTAGGTCTGTCATTTCTTCAAAATGTGAATCAATGACAGTTGCGATATCTGGTTTGTCCATAGGGAAGGCTCCTTTATACGAGTCATATTGGAAAAAGGCTAATCTTACATTCATTATAACATATAATATAGGGATGACTAAAGTAAAAACGTATATCTATTGGAAAAGAAAAAAAGCTTCTTCTTTTCTACAATTTTATTCTCAAATTATGGTAAAATGGAGAGTAAGATTTTTAGTTAGAAATGAGACAGATTTGTATGAGAAAATTTAATAGCCATTCGATTCCGATTCGGCTTAATTTATTGTTTTCAATTGTCATTTTACTTTTTCTGACTATTATTGGTCGTTTGTTGTATATGCAGGTTATGAACAAGGATTTTTACGAAAAAAAGCTAGCCTCGGCTAGTCAGACCAAGGTCACAACCAGTTCTGCCCGTGGGGAAATCTATGATGCTAGTGGAAAACCTTTGGTAGAAAATACGTTAAAGCAGGTTGTTTCCTTTACGCGTAGTAATAAAATGACGGCTAAAGATCTGAAAGAAATCGCTAGTCAGTTATTGGGATATGTGAGCATCACTTCGCCGAATTTAACAGAACGCCAGCTAGCAGATTACTATTTAGCTGATCCTGAAATCTATAAAAAAACAGTGGAGGCTCTCCCAAGTGAGAAACGCTTGGATTCAGATGGCAATCGTTTGTCCGAATCAGAACTGTATAACAATGCGGTCGATAGTGTCCAAACGAGTCAACTAAACTATACAGAGGATGAAAAGAAAGAAATCTATCTTTTTAGTCAGTTAAATGCGGTTGGAAACTTTGCGACAGGAAGCATTGTGACGGATTCTTTGACAGATACCCAGATTGCTCTGATTGCCTCCGCTTCCAAGAAATTACCTGGTATCAGTATTTCTACTTCCTGGGAAAGAAAAGTTTTAGAAACTTCCCTTTCCTCTATAATTGGTAGTGTGTCGAGTGAAAAAGCTGGTCTCCCAGCGGAAGAAGCAGATGCTTATCTTAAAAAAGGTTATTCTCTAAATGACCGTGTTGGGACCTCTTATCTAGAAAAGCAATACGAGGAAACCTTGCAAGGTAAACGCTCGGTGAAGGAAATTCATCTAGATAAGTACGGCAACATGGAAAGTGTCGAAAATATCGAAGATGGTACCAAAGGGAATAATATTAAACTGACCATTGATTTGGCCTTCCAAGATAGTGTAGATGCTTTGCTGAAAAGTTATTTCAATTCAGAGTTGGGAAATGGTGGAGCTAAATATTCTGAAGGTGTCTATGCAGTCGCCCTTAACCCAAAAACAGGTGCTGTTTTATCCATGTCAGGGATCAAACATGACCTGAAAACAGGGAGAGTTGGCGCCTGATTCCTTGGGAACGGTAACCAATGTCTTTGTCCCAGGTTCGGTTGTCAAGGCTGCAACTATCAGTTCCGGTTGGGAAAATGGAGTCTTGTCAGGAAACCAGACCTTGACGGAACAGTCTATTGTCTTCCAAGGTTCACCCCCTATCAATTCTTGGTATACTGCCTTTTCTGGGCCAATGCCGATTACGGCGGTTCAAGCTCTGGAATATTCATCCAATACTTATATGGTTCAAACGGCTTTAGGAATTATGGGCTTAACTTATCAACCGAATATGATTGCAGCAATTGGAAACTTAGAATCGGCTATGGGGAAATTACGCTCAACCTTTGGTGAGTATGGTTTGGGATCAGCTACAGGTATTGATTTACCAGATGAATCTACTGGCTTTATTCCTAAAGATTATGATCTAGCTAATTATATTACGAATTCATTTGGTCAATTTGATAACTATACGCCCATGCAGTTGGCTCAGTATGTGGCAACTATTGCTAATAGTGGAGTTCGTGTGGCTCCTCGTATTGTTGAAGGTATTTATGGCAATAATGATAAGGGAGGACTGGGCGACTTGATTCAGCAACTGAAACCGACAGAGATGAATAAGGTCAATATTTCTGACTCCGATATGAGTATCTTGCAACAAGGATTTTATCAGGTTGCCCATGGGACTAGTGGATTGACAACTGGTCGTGCCTTTTCAAACGGTGCCTTGGTATCCATTAGCGGAAAAACGGGTACAGCCGAAAGCTATGTGGCAGATGGTCAGCAGGCAACCAATACCAATGCGGTGGCCTATGCCCCATCTGATAATCCCCAAATCGCTGTTGCAGTGGTCTTTCCTCATAATACCAATCTAACAAATGGTGTAGGACCTTCCATTGCGCGTGATATTATCAATCTGTATCAAAAATACCATCCAATGAACTAGAAAGGAATTTATGCTTTATCCAACACCTATTGCCAAGCTGATTGACAGTTATTCTAAGTTACCAGGTATCGGGATTAAGACGGCTACGCGTCTGGCCTTTTATACGATTGGGATGTCTGATGATGATGTCAATGAATTTGCAAAAATCTCCTTTCTGCTAAGAGAGAATTGACCTACTGTTCTATTTGTGGTCGTTTGACAGACGACGATCCTTGTTCTATCTGTACCGATCCGACTCGTGACCAGACGACGATTTTGGTGCTAGAGGATAGTCGTGATGTAGCGGCTATGGAAAATATCCAAGAATACCATGGGCTCTATCATGTCCTGCATGGTCTCATTTCTCCTATGAATGGCATTAGTCCAGATGATATCAATCTCAAGAGTCTCATGACTCGTCTGATGGATAGTGAGGTTTCAGAAGTGATTGTGGCGACTAATGCTACAGCAGATGGGGAAGCGACTTCTATGTATCTTTCGCGTCTGCTCAAGCCAGCTGGGATCAAGGTCACTCGCCTGGCGCGAGGTCTCGCTGTGGGAGCAGATATTGAGTATGCGGACGAAGTGACCCTCTTGCGGGCTATTGAAAATCGAACAGAATTGTGAGTGTAGACAAATTTACGAACTCCATTCATTTATAAAAAATCAAGGAGGCTGAAAATCGTTCATATCGGCCTCTTTTTGTATAGTGTGATAAGTAGTGTCAGGTTCAAGTTTAAAAAAAACAAGCAAATATGATATACTAAAGAGCGAGTATTCTAGTAGAATTAGGACAAATAATATGAAACAAACGATTATTCTTTTATATGGTGGACGGAGTGCGGAACGCGAAGTCTCTGTCCTGTCAGCTGAAAGTGTCATGCGTGCGGTCAATTACGACCGTTTCACAGTTAAGACTTTCTTCATCAGCCAGTCAGGTGACTTTATCAAAACGCAAGAATTTAGCCAGACTCCAGGTCAAGAGGACCGTCTCATGACCAATGAAACCATTGATTGGGATAAGAAAGTTGCACCAAGTGCCATCTACGAAGAAGGTGCAGTGGTCTTTCCAGTCCTTCATGGTCCGATGGGAGAAGATGGCTCTGTTCAAGGATTCTTGGAAGTTTTGAAAATGCCTTATGTCGGCTGTAATATCTTGTCATCCAGTCTTGCCATGGATAAAATCACGACCAAACGTGTTTTGGAATCTGCTGGTATTGCCCAAGTTCCTTATGTGGCTATCGTTGAAGGTGATGATGTGACTGCTAAAATTGTTGAAGTGGAAGAAAAATTGATTTATCCAGTCTTCACCAAACCATCAAACATGGGTTCTAGTGTTGGTATTTCTAAGTCTGAAAATCAAGAAGAACTCCGTCAATCCTTGAAACTTGCCTTCCAATATGACAGCCGTGTCTTGGTTGAGCAAGGGGTGAATGCCCGTGAAATCGAGGTTGGTCTACTGGGTAACTACGATGTCAAAAGCACCCTTCCAGGAGAAGTGGTCAAGGATGTTGCCTTTTATGACTACGATGCCAAGTATATTGATAACAAGATTACTATGGATATTCCAGCCAAGATCAGTGATGATGTAGTAGCTGTCATGCGTCAAAATGCAGAAACTGCCTTCCGTGCGATTGGAGGACTCGGTCTCTCTCGTTGCGATTTCTTCTATACAGATAAGGGCGAGATTTTCCTAAACGAGCTGAATACCATGCCAGGTTTCACCCAGTGGTCTATGTATCCACTACTTTGGGATAATATGGGAATCAGCTACCCAGACCTAATCGAGCATTTGGTTGACCTTGCTAAGCAAAGTTTTGACAAGCGCGAAGCGCATTTGCTATAAAAATGAAAGAGAGGGTAGAAGCCAGAACTATCACTGCTATGTGAATAGAGTTCTCGGACTTCGACCCTTTTTGAAGGAGTAGAAATGAAACTTACAATTCACGAAGTTGCTCAAGCTGTTGGAGCGAAAAATGATGTTAGCCTCTTTGAGGACATCCAGTTAGAAAAGGCTGAGTTTGACAGTCGTTTGATTGGGGCAGGGGACTTATTTGTGCCACTCAAAGGTGCGCGTGATGGTCACGACTTTATTGAAACAGCCTTTGAAAATGGTGCAGCAGTAACCTTGTCTGAGAAAGAGGTTGCAAATCATCCCTACATTCTAGTAGATGACGTATTGACTGCATTTCAAACCCTAGCTGCCTACTATCTTGAAAAAATAGGAGTTGATGTCTTTGCTGTTACAGGTTCAAATGGCAAGACAACGACCAAGGATATGTTGACGCATTTACTGTCAACAACTTACAAGACATACAAAACTCAAGGAAATTACAATAACGAGATAGGTCTTCCATATACAATTCTCCATATGCCTGAGGGGACAGAAAAGTTGGTTTTGGAGATGGGGCAGGATCACTTGGGTGATATCCATCTCTTGTCTGAATTGGCTCATCCAAAAACAGCCATTGTGACCTTGGTTGGAGAAGCCCATTTGGCCTTTTTCAAAGACCGTTCGGAAATCGCTAAAGGGAAGATGCAAATTGCAGATGGTATGGCTTCGGGTTCTTTGCTTTTGGCACCAGCTGACTCCATTGTAGAGGACTACTTGCCAGCTGATAAAAAGGTGGTTCGTTTTGGTCAAGGAGCAGAGCTAGAAATTACAGACTTGATTGAGCGCAAGGATAGTCTGACCTTTAAGACTAATTTCTTGGACCAAGCCCTTGATTTGCCAGTGACTGGTAAGTACAATGCCACTAATGCCATGATTGCGTCCTATGTTGCCCTACAAGAAGGAGTGACTGAGGAGCAGATTCGTCAGGCTTTCCAAAATCTTGAATTGACGCGTAACCGTACCGAGTGGAAGAAAGCGGCCAATGGAGCAGATATTCTGTCAGATGTTTACAATGCCAATCCGACTGCTATGAAGTTGATTTTGGAGACTTTCTCTGCCATTCCAGCCAACGAAGATGGCAAGAAAATTGCGGTTTTGGCGGACATGAAGGAACTTGGTGACCAGTCTGTTCAACTCCATAACCAGATGATTTTGAGCCTCTCGCCAGATGTGCTTGATACCGTGATTTTCTATGGAGAAGACATTGCAGAATTGGCCCAATTGGCCAGTCAAATGTTCCCAATTGGCCACGTTTTCTACTTCAAGAAAACAGAAGACCAAGATCAATTTGAAGACCTAGTTAAGCAGGTCAAGGAAAGCCTTGGGGCTCATGATCAAATCTTGCTCAAAGGCTCTAACTCTATGAAGCTAGCCAAATTGGTAGAAAGTTTAGAAAATGAATGCAAGTGATTTTGTCAAGTATCTTCAAAGAATGATTGCCATTACAGATACTGGATTAACCTTTACAAAGGATCCGTTTGACCGTGAGCGCTATGAAGACTTGCGAGGTCTTTTATCTGAAATGTTGAATCAATCATCAGACCTGGATGCCGAAGAAGTGGCAGAAGTCTTAAAACCAACTTCCGCTTATGCGACTCCGTTAATGGACGTCCGTGCTTGGATTGTTGAGGATGAAAAAATTTGTCTGGTTCGGGGACAAGGAGAGGATAGTTGGGCTTTGCCAGGTGGCTTTGGTGAAGTCGGCTATTCTCCAACCGAAAATATTCTCAAGGAAATTGAAGAAGAAACCGGTTTTAAAGCCAAAGTTGAAAGACTGCTAGCTGTTTTTGATACCAATCGTTTCCAGCTACAGAGCAAACAATATGCAAAGTTTGTTTTTGAATGTAAGTTTCTCGATGGACAATTCCAAGAAAATCAAGAAATTGCAGATCTTCAATTTTTTGCCATTGACCACCTGCCAGCCTTATCTGAAAAACGCATTACCAAGGAGCAAATAGAGATTCTTTGGCAGGTTTATCAAGGTCAGAGGGAACAATATCTTGACTAAGAAGATGATTATCGTATTTCTAAATTCATTTTTGACAAATAGCATGGTATAATAAAATGCAGGAAAATTTTGAATCATGAGGAAGACTAGATGAATTTATGGGATATTTTCTTTACGACCCAAGCAACAGAGCCACCCAAGTTTGATCTTTTTTGGTATGTCAGTATATTTACACTCTTGGCCTTGACCTTTTATACAGCCTATCGATATCGTGAAAAGAAGGTTTACCAACGATTTTTCCAGATTTTACAGGCAGTTCAGTTAATCCTTCTCTATGGTTGGTACTGGGTTAATCATATGCCACTGTCAGAAAGCTTACCCTTTTACCATTGCCGTATGGCCATGTTTGTGGTACTTTTGCTTCCTGGGCAGTCCAAATATCGGCAGTATTTTGCATTGCTAGGGACATTCGGAACATTAGCAGCCTTTGTTTATCCAGTGCCAGATGCTTATCCTTTCCCCCATATTGCCATCTTGTCCTTTATCTTTGGGCACTTAGCTCTCTTGGGGAACTCTCTAGTTTATCTCTTGAGACAGTATAATGCGCGAGTACTGGATGTGAAGGGAATTTTTCTCATGACCTTTGTCCTAAACGCCTTGATTTTTGTGGTCAATTTGGTAACAGGTGGTGATTACGGATTCTTGACAAAACCGCCATTGGTTGGAGATCATGGCTTAGTAGCTAATTATTTAATCGTTTCTCTGGCCTTGTCGGCAGCGATTACCTTGACCAAGAAAATCTTGGAACTATTTTTAGAACAAGAAGCAGAAAAAATGATTGCAAAGAAAGCTTAGAAATGAGCTTTCTTTTTTGGCAATAGACAGATTGTTGATAAAGTTTACAGTGAATGAATTTCTGAACAGAAAAACAAAAAAATTGGCTAGTAAATTTAGGAAAAAACTGAGCACGATGAGATTTTTTGTGTTATAATATTCTGTGAATAGCTATGCCCACGTTTAGCTATTGAATATTACGAAGTTAGAAACTTGGAAGATAGAGAGGATGCGATGTAATGGCTAGAGAAGGCTTTTTTACAGGTCTAGATATTGGAACGAGCTCTGTCAAGGTGCTTGTAGCCGAGCAGAGAAATGGTGAATTAAATGTAATTGGCGTGAGTAATGCCAAAAGTAAAGGTGTAAAGGATGGAATTATTGTTGATATTGATGCAGCAGCAACTGCTATCAAATCGGCAATTTCCCAAGCTGAAGAAAAAGCAGGCATTTCAATTAAATCGGTGAATGTTGGTTTGCCAGCTAATCTTTTACAGGTAGAACCAACTCAAGGAATGATTCCAGTAACATCTGATACCAAGGAAATTATGGATCAAGATGTCGAAAATGTTGTCAAATCAGCCTGACTAAGAGTATGACACCTGATCGTGAGGTTATCACATTCATCCCTGAGGAATTTATTGTTGATGGCTTCCAAGGGATTCGTGATCCACGTGGTATGATGGGGGTTCGCCTGGAAATGCGTGGTTTGCTTTATACAGGCCCTCGTACTATCTTGCACAATTTGCGTAAGACGGTTGAGCGTGCAGGTGTTCAGGTTGAAAATGTTATCATTTCACCACTAGCAATGGTTCAATCAGTTTTGAACGAAGGTGAGCGTGAATTTGGTGCTACAGTGATTGATATGGGGGCAGGTCAAACGACTGTCGCTACAATCCGTAACCAAGAACTCCAGTTTACCAATATTCTCCAAGAAGGCGGAGATTACGTAACTAAGGATATCTCTAAAGTCTTGAAGACATCACAGAAACTAGCCGAAGGTTTAAAATTAAACTATGGAGAGGCTTATCCTCCTATTGCAAGTAAAGAAACCTTCCAAGTAGAGGTTATTGGGGAAGTAGAACCTGTTGAAGTGACAGAAAATTACTTGTCAGAAATTATTTCTGCACGTATTAAGCATATTTTTGAACAAATCAAACAAGACTTAGACAGAAGACATTTATTGGATCTTCCTGGTGGCATTGTTTTGATTGGTGGAACGGCTATTTTACCTGGTATTGTGGAGCTTGCGCAAGAAGTTTTTGGTGTTCGTGTCAAGCTTTATGTTCCTAATCAAGTTGGGATTCGTAATCCAGCATTTGCTCATGTGATTAGCTTGTCAGAATTTGCGGGACAATTGACAGAAGTACATCTCTTGGCTCAGCGAGCAGTCAAGGGTGATGAAGGACTATTCCAACAACCGCTTGGTTTTGGGGGTATGATTCAGAAAACAGCTCAGTTTGTCCAATCAACTACTGTTCAACCAACCCCTGCTCCAGAAGTAGAACCTGTAGCTCCTGCAGAACAAATTGCAGATTTCCAACAGACTTCACAAAATAAACCGAAATTAGCAGATCGTTTCCGTGGCTTGATCGGAAGCATGTTTGACGAATAAAGAGGAAAAATAAATTATGACATTTTCATTTGATACAGCTGCTGCCCAAGGCGCAGTGATTAAAGTAATTGGTGTCGGTGGAGGTGGTGGCAATGCCATCAACCGTATGGTCGACGAAGGTGTTACAGGCGTAGAATTTATCGCAGCAAATACCGATGTGCAAGCCTTGAGTAGTACAAAAGCTGAGACTGTTATTCAGTTGGGACCTAAATTGACTCGTGGTTTAGGTGCTGGGGGTCAACCTGAGGTTGGTCGTAAGGCTGCTGAAGAAAGCGAAGAAACACTGACTGAAGCTATCAGTGGCGCGGATATGGTCTTCATCACTGCTGGTATGGGAGGAGGCTCTGGAACTGGAGCTGCCCCTGTTATTGCTCGTATTGCAAAAGATTTGGGTGCTCTTACAGTTGGTGTTGTAACACGTCCGTTTGGTTTTGAAGGAAGCAAACGTGGACAATTTGCTGTAGAAGGAATCAATCAACTTCGTGAGCATGTAGATACCCTATTGATTATTTCAAACAACAACTTGCTTGAAATTGTTGATAAGAAAACTCCGCTTCTTGAAGCTCTTAGCGAAGCAGATAACGTTCTTCGTCAAGGTGTTCAAGGAATTACCGATTTGATTACCAATCCAGGATTGATTAACCTTGACTTTGCCGATGTGAAAACAGTTATGGCAAATAAAGGGAATGCTCTTATGGGTATTGGTATCGGTAGTGGAGAAGAACGTGTTGTTGAAGCAGCACGTAAGGCAATTTACTCTCCACTTCTTGAAACGACAATTGATGGAGCAGAAGATGTGATTGTCAACGTAACTGGTGGTCTCGACTTAACCTTGATTGAGGCAGAAGAGGCTTCACAAATTGTGAACCAGGCAGCAGGACAAGGAGTGAACATCTGGCTCGGTACTTCAATTGATGAAAGTATGCGTGATGAAATCCGTGTAACAGTTGTTGCAACGGGTGTTCGTCAAGAACGTGTAGAGAAGGTTGTGGCTCCACAAGCTAGACCTACTACCAACTACCGTGAGACAGTGAAACCAGCTCATTCACATGGATTTGATCGTCATTTTGATATGGCAGAAACGGCTGAATTGCCAAAAACAAAACTCAACGTCGCTCGGAACCAGCTCAAGCATCTGCTTTTGGTGATTGGGATTTACGTCGCGAGACAATTGTTCGTCCGACTGATTCAGTAGTGTCACCAGTAGAACGCTTTGAAATTTCAAATTCGCAAGACGAAGATGAGTTGGAAACACCTCCATTTTTCAAAAATCGTTAAGTAAATGAATGTAAAAGAAAATACAGAACTTGTTTTTCGAGAAGTTGCAGAAGCTAGTCTGAGTGCTCATCGCGAGAGTGGGTCAGTCTCTGTCATTGCAGTTACCAAGTATGTAGATGTACCGACAGCGGAAGCTTTACTTCCGCTAGGGGTTCATCATATCGGCGAAAATCGTGTAGATAAGTTTCTGGAGAAATATCAAGCTTTAAAAGATCGAGATGTGACTTGGCATTTGATTGGTACCTTGCAAAGACGTAAGGTGAAAGATGTCATTCATTACGTTGATTATTTCCATGCCTTGGATTCAGTAAAACTAGCAGAGGAAATTCAAAAAAGAAGTGACCGAGTCATCAAGTGTTTCCTTCAAGTAAATATTTCTAACGAAGAAAGTAAACACGGCTTTTCGAGAGAAGAATTATTGGAAGTCTTGCCAGAGTTAGCCAAACTAGATAAGATTGAATATGTTGGTTTGATGACAATGGCGCCATTTGAGGCTAGCAGTGAACAGTTGAAAGAGATTTTCAAGGCGACTCAAGATTTACAAAGAGAAATCCAAGAAAAACAAATTCCAAATATGCCTATGACTGAGTTAAGTATGGGAATGAGTCGTGATTATAAAGAAGCGATTCAATTCGGTTCCACCTTTGTTCGCATAGGTACAGCATTTTTTAAGTAGGAGAGAACCATGTCTTTAAAAGATAGATTCGATAGATTTATAGATTATTTTACGGAGGATGAGGATTTAAGTCTCCCTAATGAAAAACGAGATGAGCCCATTTTGACTCCAGTAAATTCTACACAGGACAAGGCTCTTTCGACAAATCAAACACCACGCACAAGCACAAGTAGTACAAAAAGAAACGAATATTACTAGACTGCATGCACGTCAACAAGAGTTAGCCAAGCAAAGTCAGCATTCTACTGAAAAAGTAACAATCGATGTTCGTTACCCTAGAAAATATGAAGATGCGATAGAAATTGTTGATTTATTAGCAGGAAACGAAAGTATTTTTGATTGATTTTCAATATATGACTGAAGTGCAAGCTCGTCGTTGTTTAGATTATCTGGACGGGAGCTTTGCCATGTTCTAGCTGGAAATTTGAAAAAAAGGTAGCTTCTACTATGTACCTGTTGACACCAGTGAATGTTATTGTAAATGTTGAAGATATTCGTTTACCAGGTGAAGATCAACAGGGTGAGTTGATTTTGATATGAGACGAAATAGAGTACGATAATGATTTTTTTAATTCGTCTGATTTATAATGCAGTGGATATTTACTCCCTGATTTTGGTAGCCTTTGCTGTCATGTCTTGGTTTCCAGGCGCCTACGAATCAAGTTTGGGTCGTTGGATTGTAGTATTGGTAAAACCAGTGCTTGCTCCTTTGCAACGCCTGCCTTTACAGATAGCAGGTCTTGATTTATCTGTTTGGGTTGCGATTGTTTTGGTTCGATTTTTAGGGGAAAACTTAGTGCGTTTTCTTGCAATGATAATATGAATAGAGGGATTTACCAGCATTTTTCTATAGAAGATCGGCCATTTCTTGACAAGGGAATGGAATGGATTAAGAAGGTAGAAGATAGCTATGCGCCTTTTTTAACTCCTTTTATCAATCCTCATCAAGAGAAGCTATTGAAGATTTTAGCCAAAACCTATGGCCTTTCTTGTAGCAGTAGTGGGGAATTTGTATTGAGTGAGTATGTTCGAATTTTATTATATCCAGACTATTTCCAACCAGAGTTTTCGGATTTTGAAATATCTCTCCAGGAAATTGTGTATTCCAATAAATTTGAACATTTAACGCATGCTAAAATTTTAGGAACCGTTATCAATCAATTAGGGATTGAGAGGAAACTTTTTGGAGATATCCTAGTAGATGACGAACGGGCGCAGATTATGATTAATCAGCAATTTCTTCTTCTCTTTCAAGATGGATTAAAGAAAATTGGTCGTATACCCGTTTCGCTGGAGGAACGTCCTTTCACCGATAAAATAGATAAGTTGGAACAGTATAGAGAGATGGATTTATGCGTGTCTAGCTTTAGATTAGATGTTCTTTTATCAAATGTTTTAAAACTATCTAGAAATCAAGCAAACCAGTTGATTGAAAAGAAATTTGTCCAAGTAAATTACCATATGGTAGACAAATCAGATTACACTGTTAAAGTTGGAGACTTGATTAGTGTGAGAAAATTTGGGCGTTTGAGATTGCTTCAAGATAAGGGACAAACTAAAAAAGAGAAGAAAAAAATAACAGTCCAGTTATTATTAAGTAAGTGAGGAAAAAAATATGCCAATTACATCGTTAGAAATCAAAGATAAAACCTTTAGCACACGCTTTAGAGGTTTTGATCCGGAAGAAGTAGATGAATTTTTAGATATTGTAGTTCGTGATTATGAAGATTTGGTTCGTTCTAATCACGATAAGGATTTCATATATTAAAAATTTGGAAGAGCGTTTGTCTTACTTTTGATGAGATGAAAGATTCGTTGAGCCAGTCTGTATTGATTGCCCAGGATACAGCTGAGAGAGTGAAACAGACAGCACACGATCGTTCAAATAATATTATTCATCAAGCTGAACAGGATGCACATCGATTATTGGAAGAGGCAAAATACAAGGCAAATGAAATTCTTCGTCAAGCAGCTGATAATGCTAAGAAAGTTGCTGTTGAAACAGAAGAATTGAAGAACAAGAGTCGTGTCTTCCACCAACGTCTCAAATCTACAATTGAGAGTCAGTTGGCTATTGTTGAATCTTCAGATTGGGAAGATATTCTTCGTCCAACAGCTACTTATCTTCAAACAAGTGATGAAGCCTTTAAAGAAGTGGTTAGCGAAGTACTTGGAGAACCGATTCCAGCTCCAATTGAAGAAGAACCAATCGATATGACTCGTCAATTTTCGCCAGAAGAAATGACAGAGTTACAGGCACGTATTGAGGCAGCCAATAAAGAATTGGCTGAGTTTGAAGCTCAAGCTACACAGGAAGTGGAAAATCCAACTCCTGTAGTGAGTCCTCAAATTGAAGAAGAGCCTGCTCATCCAGTTGGTCCAATGTATGAAGAGCCAGAAGTAGTTCCAAGCCATTACTCAGGACCAACACCAGCTACTGAGGCTGTAAAACTCAGAACCAGGTTTTGCAGCTCCGCAAGAATCTGTTACAATTTTTATAAGAAATATTTTGAGAACAATATCTTATCCTTATATTTCCAGCGAGCAGGAGATGGTGTGAGTCCTGCATTCCCTAATGATAAGATTATCCTCTCAAACTATCAAGTCTGAAGTTAGTAGGATTTGACGTTCCCCACGTTACGGGATAAGAGGAAAAAAGCTGAGTCTTTTTTCGAATAAAGGTGGTACCACGATTTTCGTCCTTTTTGGAAGTCGTGGTTTTTAATTTGTTATTATTTATAAAGGAGATACCATGAAACTCAAAGATACCCTTAACCTTGGGAAAACAGCTTTCCCAATGCGTGCAGGACTTCTACCAAAGAGCCAGTTTGGCAAAAGGAATGGGAAGATGCAAAACTTTACCAACGTCGTCAAGAATTGAACCAAGGAAAACCTCATTTCACCTTGCATGATGGCCCTCCATACGCAAACGGAAATATTCACGTTGGACATGCCATGAACAAGATTTCTAAAGATATCATTGTTCGTTCTAAGTCTATGTCAGGGTTCTACGCACCATATATTCCAGGTTGGGATACTCATGGTCTGCCAATCGAGCAAGTTTTGGCAAAACAAGGTGTTAAACGCAAAGAAATGGACTTGGTTGAGTACTTGAAACTTTGCCGCGAATACGCTCTTTCTCAAGTAGATAAACAACGTGAAGACTTTAAACGTTTGGGTGTTTCTGGTGACTGGGAAAATCCATATGTGACTTTGACACCTGACTATGAAGCTGCCCAAATCCGCGTATTTGGGGAAATGGCTAACAAAGGTTATATCTACCGTGGTGCCAAGCCAGTTTACTGGTCTTGGTCATCTGAGTCAGCTCTAGCTGAAGCGGAGATTGAATATCATGACTTGGTTTCAACTTCCCTTTACTATGCCAATAAGGTAAAAGATGGCAAAGGTGTTCTAGATACAGATACTTACATCGTTGTCTGGACAACTACTCCATTTACCATCACAGCTTCTCGTGGTTTGACGGTTGGTGCAGATATTGATTACGTTTTGGTTCAACCTGCTGGTGAAACTCGTAAGTTTGTGATTGCTGCAGAATTGTTGACTAGATTGTCTGAGAAATTTGGCTGGGCTGATGTTCAAGTTTTGGCAACTTACCGTGGTCAAGAACTCAACCACATCGTGACAGAACACCCATGGGATACAGCTGTAGATGAGTTGGTTATCCTTGGTGACCACGTTACGACTGACTCTGGTACAGGTATTGTCCATACAGCCCCTGGTTTTGGTGAGGACGACTACAATGTTGGTATTGCTAATGGTCTTGAAGTCGCAGTCACTGTTGACGAACGTGGTATCATGATGGCCAATGCTGGTGCTGAATTTGAAGGTCAATTCTATGATAAGGTTGTACCAACTGTTATTGAAAAACTCGGCAGTCTTCTTCTTGCGCAAGAAGAAATCTCTCTCACTCATACCCATTTGACTGGCGTACTAAAAAACCAATCATCTGGCGTGCAGTTCCACAATGGTTTGCCTCAGTTTCTAAATTCCGCCAAGAAATCTTGGACGAAATTGAAAAAGTGAAGTTCCACTCAGAATGGGGTAAAGTCCGTCTGTACAACATGATCCGTGACCGCGGCGACTGGGTTATCTCACGTCAACGTGCTTGGGGGGTTCCACTTCCAATCTTCTATGCTGAAGACGGAACGCCAATCATGACAGCTGAAACCATTGAGCATGTAGCGCAACTCTTTGAAGACCATGGATCTCTCATCTGGTGGGAACGTGATGCTAAAGACCTCTTGCCAGAAGGATTTACACATCCAGGTTCACCAAATGGTGAGTTCAAGAAAGAAACAGACATCATGGATGTATGGTTCGACTCAGGTTCATCATGGAATGGAGTCGTGGTTAACCGTCCAGAACTCAAATATCCAGCTGACCTCTATCTAGAAGGTTCAGACCAGTATCGTGGTTGGTTCAACTCATCTCTTATCACATCTGTGGCTAACCATGGTGTTGCACCATACAAACAAATCTTGTCACAAGGTTTTGCTTTGGATGGTAAAGGTGAGAAGATGTCTAAATCTCTTGGAAATACCATTGCTCCAAGCGATGTTGAAAAACAATTTGGTGCTGAAATCTTGCGTCTCTGGGTAACAAGTGTTGACTCAAGCAACGACGTGCGTATCTCTATGGATATCTTGAGCCAAGTCTCTGAAACTTACCGTAAGATCCGTAACACCCTTCGTTTCTTGATCGCTAACACATCTGACTTTAATCCAGCTGAGGATGCAGTGGCTTACGAAGAGCTTCGTTCAGTTGATAAGTACATGACTATTCGCTTTAACCAGCTTGTGAAAACGATTCGTGATGCTTACGCAAACTTTGAATTCTTGACAATCTACAAGGCCTTGGTGAACTTTATCAATGTTGAATTGTCAGCCTTCTACCTTGATTTTGCCAAAGATGTTGTCTACATTGAAGGTGCTAAATCACTAGAACGCCGTCAAATGCAAACTGTTTTCTATGATATTCTTGTGAAAATCACCAAACTCTTGACACCAATCCTTCCTCACACAGCAGAGGAAATTTGGTCATATCTTGAGTTTGAAGCAGAAGACTTTGTTCAATTGTCAGAATTGCCAGAAGCAGAAACTTTTGCTAATCAAGAAGAAATCTTGGATACATGGGCTGCCTTTATGGACTTCCGTGGACAAGCCCAAAAAGCCTTGGAAGAAGCTCGTAATGCCAAAGTTATCGGTAAATCACTTGAAGCTCACTTGACAGTTTATCCAAATGAAGTTGTGAAAACTTTACTCGAAGCAGTAAACAGCAATGTAGCTCAACTTTTAATCGTGTCAGACTTGACCATCGCAGAAGGACCAGCTCCAGAGAACGCAGTAAGCTTTGAAGATGTTGCCTTCACAGTTGAACGTGCTGCAGGCCAAGTATGTGACCGTTGCCGTCGTATCGACCCAACAACAGCAGAACGCAGCTACCATGCAGTTATCTGTGACCACTGTGCAAGCATCGTAGAAGAAAACTTTGCAGACGCAGTCGCAGAAGGATTTGAAGAGAAATAAGGTTAGAAAGTCTAGGAAAACTCCAATTTGAGAAGAGAAGACAGCTAATCTTATAGACTATAAAACGCATTGTCACGTTCAGCACCTGAAATTACGATGCAGTTTTATTTATTTTGGAAAATTTGCTGAGGGTGATTTTATGCTCAACAAGGAATCAAAGAGAAACTTAGCAAGCTAACAGCAGTAAAGAGATAAAATACAAATTTGTGATATCGCGGATTAAAGATTGGTAAATTGTGTCACATTTTTACAATAATAGTCTTTGTATGAGTTGCTTTTGATTTCTAGAAAGTGTATATTTTGCTTTCATAATATACATGTTGTATTTTTATTTTATAATATCTGAAAATACTGTGAGTGAAATAGTGATACAATTTTATTTGAAAATAAAAGGGAGATTTTATTAAGGAAATCAAAAACACTTGCTTTAATTAGTGGTATCACGTCGGTCTTGTGGGAGGAATTACTTCTGAGTGGTCCTTTTGTCTTGTTTGGAATCAGCTGGTAAACCCACAGCTGCTACAACTTCACTTAATGGAGGAGCTACTGCAAGAGGCTGTTTCGTAAAAGGTGTTGCCCACTGCTTGAATGCTGCCTTGAAGATTGCGAAATCTTGTTCTTGCGATATCATTGCTGCTTCCAGCTTTACTATAAAGGAGATAATCGTGTAGAGTGCAGCCCGATCTGTACTATGAGTGTCAGGTGGAGTTAGTCTCATTCTCCATTCTTAGGATGGGTTGGGGGATTCTTGCTATTATTGGAGGATCTCTATTTCCTTGCAACATTAGGAGAAATTCAAATCAGAAGAGATAAGAAAGGTATTTTGGCATGAGAAAGAACAAAAGTTTATCGGTCTAGGAGCAGTTCTATTATCTGTTTCTCTCTCTCTGCATGTGCACAAAGATTCAAAGACTACTTCAACAAGTAATGATGGTAAGGAAGACAGTAGCAACATCTCATCACCTCAGAAACAATCACTCTTGCATGCACTGGTTGTAACGGGCGATGCGATTGAACCAATACGTACTTATGCGGATTATATAGATCTTTATAAAAAGATTTACTGATGATCATGCTACTAAAGCTGAGGAAAGTTTCAAAGGCGCAGCTATTGGAAAATAATGAGGTCGTTTACCAAACCAAAGAGTCAACTCAAAAATTATCTCGATGCGCAGAGAAAATATATGATTTGCTAGGGTCAGCTGAGATTAAGGAAGATGAGTAGAATCAAAATTGTCTCAACAATTGAAAGATTTTAGAGACAATTTTGCAAAAACAGTTGAAAACTTTGACATCTCAACTTTCAGTGGGGATAGATGTAGTAATTGAGAGATGGTGGTTAGAGCACCAGAATGTTAGAAATTGGGGTGTTTTTAAAAGATTAAATAATGAAGATAGAATGGAAACAACCCACAATGTGATTTATGCAAACATTTAGTCAAAACAGTCCTTTCATACTTTGGTTTTGTGACTAAGCTCTGTGAAAGATTGCGTAAAATGCTAGATAAAGACGAGAAACCTCGGAAGATTTAAAGGAGAATCCATCTAATGGTAAAATTGGTTTTGCTCGCTCGGCGAGTCTGAATGGAACAAAGCCACGCTTTTCACTGCTGTGAAATGATGTTGATTTGTCTAGAAAAGGTACACAACAAGCGATTGGCGCTAGTAAGTGTAGATCAAAGAAGCTGGTATCGATTTGACAAGCTTACACTTCAGTATTGAAACGTGCTATCAAAGAACACGAACTTGCTCTGTGAACTTCTGACCAATTGGGTTTTCAGTTGAAAAATCATGAGCGCTTGAACGAACATCACTACGGTGGTTTGACTGGTAAAAACAAAGCTGGAAGCTGCTGGACAATTTGGTGATGAACAAGTTCACATCTGGCGTCGTTCATACGATGTGTGCCTCCAAACATGGACCGTGATGATGAGCATTCAGCTCCACAGACCGTCGTTATGCTTCACTTGACGACTCAGTTACTCCAGACGCTGAAAACTTGAAGTGACTTTGGAACGTGCCCTTCCATTCTGGGAAGATAAAATCGCTCCAGCTCTTAAAGATGGTAAAAACGTATTCGTAGGAGCTCACGGTAACTCAATCCGTGCCCTTGTAAAAACACATCAAAGGTTTGTCATGATGACGAAATCATGGACGTGGAAAATCCTAACTTCCCACCATTGGTATTCGAATTCGACGAAAAATTGAACGTCGTTTCTGAGATACTACCTTGGAAAATAAAAATTGTAAGTCTAGAATTGATTTCTAGACTTTTTTATGTTAGTATGGTAGTATGATAAGGAATAAAAACAAAGATTATGTATTGGCCTACAAGCAACCAGACGTCAACAACATATAAGGGTTGGGAAGAAGAGCTTTTACCGATGAGGCAATGGTTCTCTAGAGGCAAAAGTCTTTGGACTTATAGGGGATGAGCGGATTCAATTTCAATGAAAAAGTCTCTGGTCTGGTGGTCCACTTCCTGATAGTTCCGATTATCAGGGTGGAAATCTTCAGGACCAGTATGGTTTTTAGCTCGAGATTCAGCGAGGCTTTGAGAAAAGAGACATGACAATCGGGCTAAGGAACTGGCTGAACAGCACCTAGTCGGCCAAAAACAGAGTCAATATGGGACCTATCTGTCCTTTGGGGATATTCATTGAGTTTAGTAATCTAAGGCAAGACTTTGTCTCAGGTGACGGATTACTCAGAGACAGCTGATATCAGTAAGGCACTGTGACGACTTCTTATGCTCTATAAGGAACAGAGATTTGAACGTGAAGCTTTTACGAGTTTTTCCAGATGATCTCTTGATTCAGCGTTTTACTAAAGAAGGGTTGAAACTCTAGATTTTACTATAGAACTATCGCTGACCCGTGATTTGGCTTCTGATGGAAAGTAGGAGCAGGAAAAATCTGATTACAAAGGAATGCCAGCTGGATGTCTCAACGTCTCATATCTTGATGAAGGGACGGGTTAAGGACAATGACCTGCAGTTTGCTAGCTGTTTAGCTTGGGAAACGGATGGAGACATTAGAGTCTGGTCAGATAAGGTTCAGATATCAGGAGCTAGTTATGCTAATCTCTTCTTGGCGGCTAAGACGGATTTTGCCCAAAAGCCTGCTAGCAATTATCGCAAGAAAACTAGATTTAGAGCAACAGGTAAAAGACTTGGTAGAGATAGCTAAAGAAAGGGCTATGCCCAATTGAAATCAAGGCATATTGAGGACTACCAAGCCTTATTTCAGCGTGTTCAATTGGATTTGGGAGCTGATGTGAGACACATCCACTACAGATGATTTGCTAAAAATTATAAGCCACAAGAGGGCAGGCTTTTGGAGGAGAGTTGTTCTTCCAGTATGGACGGTATTTATTGATTAGTTCTTCCAGAGATTGTCCAGATGCTCTACCAGCTAACTTGCAAGGGGTCTGGAATGCGGTCGACAATCCTCCTTGGAATTCGGACTATCACCTGAATATCAACTTGCAGATGAATGTGTGTGCTCTATGTTACTAATCTTCTAGAGACAGCCTTTCCGGTCATCAACTATATCGATGATTTGCGTGTCTATGGTCGTCTAGCGGCTGCAAGGTATGCAGGAATCGTCTCTCAGGAAGGAGAGGAGAATGGTTGGTTGGTTCATACTCAAGCGACTCCCTTTGGTTGGACGGCACCTGGTTTGGGATTACTATTGGGGTTGGTCACCAGTGCCCAATGCATGGATGATGCAAACGGTTTATGAAGCCTATTCATTTTTATAGGATCTAGACTATCTCAGGGAAGAAAATTTATCCCATGTTGAGGGAAACGGTGCGTTTTTGGAATGATTTTTACATGAGGATCAGCAGTGCGCAGCGTTGGGTGTCTTCTCCGTCTTATTCCCCAGAACATGGGTCCGATTTCGATTGGCAATACCTATGACCAATCTCTGATTTGGCAATTATTCCATGATTTTATTCAGGCTGCTCAGGAATTGGAGCTGGATGAGGACTTGTTGATTGAAATTAAGAGAAGAATTTGACTTTACTAAATCCTATTCAAAATTACTCAATCTGGTCGAGATCAGGGAGTGGTATGAGGAGGAAGAGCAGCATTTTTCAAAATGAGAAAGTGGAGCCCAGCATCAGCACGCTTCCCATCTGGTGGGACTTTATCCTGGAAACTCTCTTTAGCTACAAGGGACAGGAGTATCTTGTACGCGCGTGCTAGCCTCAATGATCGTGGAGATGGGAGCACAGAGCTGGTCCAAAGGCTAATAAGATCAATCTCTGAGCGCGTTTGGGAGATGGCAATCGAGCCCATAAATTATTAGCAGAGCAGTTAAAGTCATCCACCTTGCCAAATCTTTGGTGTAGCCACCTCCTTTTTCAGATAGATGGTAATTTTTGGTGCGACTAGTGGCATGGCAGAAATGTTGCTCAGTCTCATGCAGCTTATCTGGTACCTCTAGCCGCCCTACCCTGATGCATGGTCAACAGGTTCTGTTTCAGGCTTAATGGCACGTGGACATTTTTGAAGTGAGCATGAGTTGGGAGGATAAAAAACTCTTACAGATGACTATTTTATCAAGAAGTGGAGGAAATTTATGAGTCTCTTATCCAGGTATTGAGAAGAGTGTGATTGAAGTGAATCAAGAAAAAGCAAAGTGAAATACATGAGGGAAAGATTGTATTTCGGTGGCATAGCAGAAGGCGATCTGGTTCAATTTTTATTTTTAAGAAGATGATAAGGCAGTGGTTTGAGACTGCCTTTTTGAAGGATTTGAGAATGTAAGCAGTTTCCAACTAGTTGAAAAAGCGTTATAATGGTAGTAGGAAGTAATTTGTTTGAGAGAGGGTGGGTCTGATGGCTTATATTGAGATGAAACACTGTTACAAGCGTTATCAGGTTGGGGACACGGAGATTGTGGCCAATCGTGATGTGAATTTTTGAGATTGAAAAGGGTGAATTGGTTATTATTCTAGGTGCATCTGGTGCAGGTAAGTCAACGGTTCTTAACCTTCTTGGGGGAATGGATACCAATGATGAGGGGAAATCTGGATTGATGGTGCCAATATTGCAGATTATAGTTCCCACCAGCGAACCAATTACCGTAGAAATGATGTCGGTTTTGTTTTTCAGTTTTATAATCTAGTTTCCAATCTAACCGCTAAGGAAAATGTGGAGTTAGCTTTCAGAAATCGTGACAGATGCCTTGAATCCTGAGCGGGTCTTGACAGATGTAGAGTCTGGCTCATCGTCTCAATAACTTTCCCAGCCCAGCTTTCTGGAGGGAGCAACAGCGAGTCTCCATTGCACGCATGTAGCTAAAAATCCTAAAATTCTCCTTTGTGATGAGACCAACTGGGAGCCTTGGTTATCAGACGGGCAAGCAGGTCTTGAAAAATTCTCCAAGATATGTCTCGTCAAAAAGGGAGCGACGGTGATCATCGTGACTCATAATGGGGCTTTGGTGCCCATTGCTGATCGCGTAGATTCATATGCACGATGCCAGTGTCAAGGATGTGCTGATCAGCCAGCATCCTCAGGATATCGACAGTTTGGAGTACTAGCATGATCAAGCGAAAACCTATTGGAAGGACTTGATTCAGTCCTTTCACAGGCTCAAGGGCGTTTTTATCCATCTGACCTTGATGATGTTAGGGTCTCTAGCCTTAGTAGGCCTCAAAGTGACTAGTCCCCAACATGGAGGCGACAGCTAATGCTTATTTAAGAACTGCTCAAACCTTGGATTTGGCAGTTATGTCTCACTATGGCTTTGGATCAAAGCAGATCAAAGAAGAACTAGAACAGATAGAGGGCGCAGAGGTTGAGTTTGGCTATTTGACAGATGTGACTATGGAGAATAGGGCAGGATGCCATTCGGCTGTATCTCCAAATCAGAGCAATTTCAATCTTTCAGCTACAGGAGGACGACTTCCTCAGTCAGACAAGAAATCGCTTTGGCCACTCATTTGCAAGGCCAATATCAGCTGGGACAGGAGATTAGTTTTAAAGAAAAGAAGAGGGTCATTTCCTCTTTAAAAAGACCATACGTATACCATTACTGGTTTTGTGGATTCAGCTGAAATCCTCTCTCAAAGAGATATGGGCTACAGCAGGAAGTGGAAGTGGGACTCTGACAGCCTATAGGGTGATTTTACCTAGTCAGTTTGATCAGAAAGTCTACAATATAGCACGTTTGAAATATCAAGATTTAGCAGGCTTTAAATGCTTTTTCAGCAGCTTATGAAGAAAAATCCAAGCAAACATCAGGAAGACCTTGAACAAGCTCTATCAGATAATGGTAGGCACGTCTGCAAGTCTTGAAAAAAGAAGGACAAGAGTCTTTAGACAAAGGCCAAGAGACCCTTGACAAGGCTGAGACTAATTTGCAGGAAGGCAAGCGTCGTTTAGCAGCTGCTCAAGCTCGTTTACAGGCTCAGGAAAGTCAACTAGCCTTGCTTCCTCAAGCTCAGAGAGAACAGGTCTAGTGCTCAACACCCAAGCCAAGCAGGAATTGAGCAAGGAAGAGGACAAAACTAAAGCAGGCCGAACAAAATTTAGCCCAAGAAAAGGAAAAATTAGAAAAACATCAGCAAGTCTTGGATGATTTAGCTGAGCCCAAGTATCAAGTCTATAATCGGCAGACCATGCCAGGGGTCAAGGCTACCTCATGTACAGTAATGCTTCAGCCAGTATTCGGGCAGTGGGCAATATCTTTCCGGTAGTGCTTTATGCCGTAGCGACTATGGTGACCTTTACAACTATGACTCGCTTTTGTGGATGAAGAACGAACTCATGCAGGGATTTTTAAGGCCTTGGGCTATCGTAGTAAGGATATTATCGTAAGTTTCTCCTCTACGGCCTAGTAGCTGGGACTGTCGGAACAGCTCTAGGTAGTATACTTAGCCATTATTTGACTAGCCAGTGTGATTTCAAGTGTCATTACAAAAGGAATGGTAGTGGGAGAAACCCAGATTCAGTTCTATTGGACCTATAGCTACTGGCTCTTGTTTTTGAGTTGGTTGGCTAGTGTTCTACCAGCCTATCTTGGTAGCTCGTGAGAACTTCATGACGAGCAGCCCAGCTTTTACTGCTAAACCACCTGTCAAAGGAGCTAAAAATCTTACTGGAGTGCATCGGCTTTTATCTGAGCACCGTCTCAGTTTTTACTCATAAGGTAACAGCTCGCAATATCTTTCGTTATAAGCAACGGATGTTGATGACGATCTTTTGGTGTGGCAGGTTCAGTCGCTCTGCTCTTTGCCGGTTTGGGAATTCAATCCTCTGTGAGGAGTTCCGTATAGACAGTTTCAACAAATCCAACAGTATCAAAGATGATTGTCTCTAAAATCTTAGTGGGACCAATCAGGACAAGGCAGAGTTAGAAGAAGTGTTGAAAGGGCAGGATATCAAGCCTATCAGAAAATCTATTCTAAAAACGCTAGACAAGGATTTCAAAAGGGAAGGCTGGTCTTCAGACTGTTACCCTTATGATGACAGAGAAGGAGTTTGACTCCTTTATTCATCTGCAAAATCATCAGCAAGAGTTGACATTAAAAGATGGAGTTGTCATCACAGCTAAACTAGCCCAGTTGGCAGGTGTCAAGGTTGGACAGACTCTAGAAATTGAAGGTAAGGAACTAACGGTCGCTGCTATTACTGAGAACTACGTTGGTCATTTTTATTTATATGAGTCAGACTAACTATGAGCACTTTACGGACAGCTACCCCAAAGCAACACTTATCTGGTCTGCTAAGGGATACCAGTGCTACTAGTATCGAAAGACAGGCAGAGCTTGCTTATGAATCAAGCTGCGGTATCCAGCGTCGTCCAGAATGCTTCAGCCATTCGACTCTTTGACTCGGTAGCAAGTTCACTCAATCAGACCGCATGACCATCTTGGTCATCGTATCCAGTTCTGTTGGCTATTGTTATCCTTTACAATCTAGACCAATATCAACGTGGCTGAGAGAATCCGTGAACTCTCTACTACTATCAAGGTTCTCGGTTTTCATAATGAAGTCACCCTCTACATTTACCGTGAGACGATTGTGCTGTCTCTTGTGGGAATTGTGCTTGGTCTGGTATCAGGTTTCTATTTACACCAATTTTGATCCAAATGATTTCACCTGCTGACTATTCTCTTTTATCCGCAGGTAGGCTGGAGAAGTCTATGTAATCCCAGTGGCAGCAGTAAGCACCATTTTTGACCCTGCTTGGTTTTCTTTGTCAATTATCATCTTAGAAAGGTTGATATGCTTTGAAGCTTTGAAATCTGTAGAGTAAGTAGTTGCTTTTATCTGATTGAACTTATATATACTCGTAAACAAAAATCCTCCGTTTCAAAGAGTAGGGAACTCTTTGTGACAGAGGATTTTTTCTATAGGGCTTTAGCAGCTGCAATTGCGGCTTCAAAGTTTGGTTCAGAGTTGATATTGTCCACGTATTCAACGTAGCGAATAGTATTGTCAGTATCGAGGACAAAAACTGCGCGTGCCAATAGGTGCCACTCATTGATTAAGAGGGCATAATCACGTCCAAAGGAATGGTCGAAATAGTCTGAGAGCATGATGGCATTTTCAATACCTTCAGCACCGCACCAACGTTTTTGGGCAAAAGGTAGGTCCATAGAAACAGTCAATACGACCGTGTTGTCCAGTCCAGCCAATTCTTCATTAAAAACGACGCGTCTGAGTTGAGCAGATACCTGTATCGATAGAAGGCACGACACTCAAGACTTTCTTGCCATCAAAATCAGCCAGAGATTTTTAGAAAGGTCTGTTGTAGTGAGGAAAATCAAGTGCCTTGTCGCCGACTTGTAGTTGTTTACCTGTAAAGCTCACAGGATTTCCGAGAAAAGTTACCATAGGATACTCCAATCTTTTTTCTTCCATTTTAGCTGAAACAGTCGGAATTTTCCAATGATTTGACTGAAATGTGAGTATAGAAAAACGCCAGCTCATGTGAGAATGACGTTTTTCAGATTTTTATTATTTGATATTTCTCGAAGGTAGTGCGGACAGAGCAGCTTCCTTGAATTTCATCCCTAATTTTTGAGCCTTAGGTCTCAAAAGTTCGTCCCAGATAAGATCAAGTTCTTATCTAGGATACCACTGCAGTGAGAAAATATCTGGTAAAAACTCACTGTTCGTACTGATTTAAGAAATATTTATTCTTATAAACTGTCTTTTAGCTAGAGATAGAACCAACAAAGCTAATATTAGAAGTAATGTAAAGAGAGACAAGAACCCAGTAATAGATAACTAATATCTAGATTATTTTTGCCAAATCCTTCAGCAATCTTGTCAAGGTTGTATTTCATCATGTTGTAGTAGCTGTCGCCTTCTTTACCTTGTTCTGCGATAGAGTCAGTAAAGATTTGTGCGTAGATTGGGATGTTTGTATCTTGTAGAAACAGTCTTTCATTGGACGGTCATCCACACTTGATTCTACAAAGAGGAAGGAGTTTTTGTTTGGCGAAGTTTTTCAACCAAAGGTCTTGATTTGGTCAGGAGTTCCTTCTTCTTCAGTATTGATTTCCCAGATATAGGGCACTTGGGACACCGTAGGCTTTAGAGAAGTATTTGAAGCATCCTTCGCTGGTTACGATGAGTTTTTTCTCAGCAGGGATGTTGTTAAATTTCTCTTTAGCTTCCTTGTCAAGTTTGTCTAGCTTATCAGTATATTCTTTGAGATTTTTCGTAGAATTCCTTGCTGAGGGTCTTTGGCGCTCAATTGTTTTGCGATATTTTTAGCAAAGATCATACCGTTTTTCAAGGTTAAGCCAAGCGTGTGGGTCTTCTTTTTGCCTTTTTCGTTTGACCTTCAAGGTGAGATAACATCAACGCCTTCACTGACTGCAAAGTAGTCTTTGTTTTCAGTTTTCTTGGCATTTTCTACCAATTTTGTAAACCAAGCATTGCCACCTGTTTCAAGGTTGATACCGTTATAGAAAATGAGGTCAGCCTCAGAAGTTTTCTTAACGTCTTCAGGAAGTGGTTCGTACTCGTGTGGGTCTTGACCAACAGGAACGATACTGTGAAGATCAATCTTGTCACCAGCAATATTTTTAGTAATATCAGCGATGATTGAGTTTATGCAACAACTTTTTAGTTTTTGACCAGAAGCTGCATCTTTTTCCACTAGCACATGCTACAAGAGCGATGACGGAAAGAAGAGAACGAGTAATGTACCTAATTTTTCATTAGATCCTCCAATTTATTGGGGCTTTACCCCTTATTTTAACAAATGTTTATTTTTCAGTTTCAAATATCGTTGTTTTGGAGCGATAAAGAAGCTAATGAGAAAGAAACTAGCGGCTGTAAGCACGATACTAGAACCTGCCGCAACGTTAAAGCTATAACCGATAAAGAGTCCCAAAACTGAAGCAGTAGCTCCAAAGGTTGAGGAAAGGAAAATCATACTTTTCAGGCTATTAGCATATAGATAAGCAGTTGCAGCTGGGGTAATCAGCATGGCTACAATCAGGATAGTTCCGACACTTTGCATGGCTGTCACAGACACGAGGTCAGGAGTACCATGAGAAGGTAGTGATAGAAATTGACAGGCATTCCCATGGCTTTAGCCAAGAGTTCATCAAAGGAAGTTATCAAGAGTTGCTTGAAGAAAATCCAGATTAACAAGAGAATGACTGCCCCAACACCCATAGTAATAAACATATCCGTATCTTGGACGGCTAGGATATTACCAAAAAGGATATGGAAAAGGTCAGTTGAACTTTTTAGCGACACTAATCAAGATGATACCGAGGGCTAAGAAAGAAGAAAGAGGTAATGCCGATGGCGGTATCGCTTTTGATCAATCGAGTTCCCTTGATGTAGGTAATGATGATGGCGAGCTAGCAATCCAAAGACAATGGCTCCGATAAAAAAGTCAACGCCCAAGATGAAGGAGAGGGCTACACCTGGCAAGACAGCATGTAAATGGCATCTCCCATGAGTGACATCCCGCGTAGGATGATGAACATCCCACTGCTCCAGCTACGACCCCGATAGACAATAGCCGTTATCAAGGCATTTTGTAAGAAATGGAATTTTTGCAATCCATCGATAAATTCTGCAATCATAGGTCACCTCCATTGAAAAATAGGTCGATTACCGTAAGCTTCTTTGAGATTGGATTCAGTAAAGGTTTCTTTTGGTTGGACCAAAGGCAATCACTTCTCGATTGACAAGCAAGACTTGATCGAAGTAGTGGGGAACCTTGCTGAGGGTCGTGGTGGACGATGAGAACCGTCTTTCCAGCTCAGATCTCTCAGCGTATTCATGATGAGTTTCTTCACTGACTGAGTCAATCCCAACAAAAAGGGTTCATCCAAGAGGATATAGTCGGCTTCCCTGACAGACATCTGGCAATCAAGACCCGCTGGAATTGACCTCCAGACAGTTGACTGATTTGACGTTCAGCGTAGTCAGCTAGACCGACAATTTCAAGGGCCTCTTGCACTTTCTTCAATGTTTAGCTTTTTAAACTGTGAAAGAGAGGAATAGAGGGAAATAGTCCTAGCGAGACCATTCCCTGACCTTGATGGGAAAGTTGTAGTCGATATTGATTTTTGTTCGACATAGGCAATTCGATGTAAGGATTTTTAACTTCCTTGTTATCGAGAAATGCCTGACCTTGATGTAGGATAATTCCAGCATCCCTTTTAATAATGTTGATTTTCCAGCACCGTTTGGGACCCAATGATACCTGTAATTGTCGGTCCATGGAGCACTAGTGAAATATCCTTAAGTGCCAACGTTTCTTTGTAGGAGACACTGGGGTTTTCGATACGTATCATAAACTTATATTCCTCCTGTCTCTTAATATACATTAAAAAATTAAGTCAAGTTAATTTTTGAAAAATTAAAATAATAACTGAAAAACAATGGAAACATCAGTTCATTTTTAATTGCATTCCCAAGCAATTTTGTTAAGCTAAAAACAAGTACAAATGAAAGCGAGAACAAGATGACACGTTATCAAGATGATTTTTATGATGCTATCAATGGGAATGGCAACAGACAGCTGAAATTCCCAGCAGATAAGTCTCAAAACAGGAGGTTTTTGTTGATTTAGACCAGGAAATTGAAGATCTGATGCTGGCGACAACAGACAAGTGGTTGGCAGGAGAAGAGGTGCCTGAGGATGCTATCTTGGCAAAATCTTGTCAAATATCACCGCCTAGTTCGTGATTTTGACAAGAGAGAAGCTGACGAGTATCACACCCTGTCTTACCACTTCTTAAAAGAATTCCAAGAATTGGAGACTTTTACGGATTTTACAGCTAAACTAGCAGAGTTTGAGCTTGCAGGAAAACCTAATTTCCTTCCTTTTTGGTGTATCGCTTGAGACTTTATGGATGCCAGAATCAATGTTCTATGGGCTAGTGCTCCAAGCACGATCCTGCCAGATACGACCTACTATGCAGAAGACCATCCTCAGCGCGAAGAGCTCTTGACTCTTGGAAAGAAAGTAGCGCTCAAATCTTCTCAAAGCTTATGATTTCTCTGATGAAGAAATTGAAGATTTGCTAGAAAAGATTAGAATTGGATCGCCGAATTGCGGCAGTGGTGCTCTCTAATGAAGAAAGTTCAGAATATGCCAAACTCTACCATCCATATTCTTACGAAGATTTCAAGAAATTTGCTCCTGCCCTACCTTTGGATGACTTCTTCCAAGCCGTTCTTGGACAAGTGCCAGACAAGGTTATTGTAGACGAGGAACGCTTCTGGCAAGCAGCAGATCAATTCTATAGTGAAGAAGCCTGGCCTCTCCTCAAGGCAACCTTAATTTTAAGTGTTGTGAATCTCTCAACCAGCTATTTAACAGAAGAAATCCGTGTCTTGTCAGGTGCCTATAGCCGTGCGCTTTCAGGAGTTCCAGAAGCCAAAGACAAGGTCAAGGCAGCCTACCAGCTAGCACAAGGTCCTTTCAAACAAGCCTTGGGTCTCTGGTATGCCCATGAAAAATTCTCTCCAGAGGCTAAAGCAGACGTGGAGAAAAAAGTGGCAACTATGATTGATGTCTATAAGGAACGTTTGGCTAAAAATGACTGGCTGACTCCAGAAACTCGTGACAAGGCCATCGTCAAACTCAATGTTATCAAGCCTTACATCAGTTACCCAGAAGAATTGCCAGAACGCTACAAGGACAAGGTAGTGGATGAGACTGCTAGTCTTTTTCGACAATGCTCTAGCCTTTTGCGCGTGTGGAAATCAAGCACAGTTGGAGCAAGTGGAACCAGCCTGTAGACTACAAGGAATGGGGCATGCCTGCTCATATGGTCAATGCCTACTACAATCCACAGAAGAACCTAATTGTCTTCCCAGCGGCCATTTTACAAGCACCTTTCTATGACTTGCATCAGTCATCTTCTGCTAACTACAGGGGGTATCAGGGCGGTTATTGCTCATGAAATTTCCCACGCCTTTGATACCAACGGGAGCGTCCTTTGACTGAAATGGTAGCCTCAAGGATTGGTGGACAGAGAGTGACTATGCTGCCTTCAAGGAGAAAACACAAAAAGTTATTGACCAGTTTGATGGACAGGATTCTTATGGAGCAACCATCAACGGTAAATTGACTGTATCAGAAAATGTGACTGACTTGGGAGGAATCATGCGGCGCTTGAAGCGACTAAGAGAACCAGACTTCTCAGCAGAAGAGTTCTTCTACAACTTCGGTCGCATCTGGCGCATGAAAGGTCGTCCAGAATTTATGAAACTTTTGGCTAGTGTCGATGTATACGCACCAGCCAAACTCCGTGTCAATGTACAAGTACCAAACTTCGATGATTTCTTTACAACCCTATGATGTCAAAGAAGGAGACGGTATGTGGCGTTCACCAGAAAGACGCGTGATTATTTGGTAATGCAAAGGTAAGTAATTAGAAAAAGGCATCCAATCAGGTCTGAAAACTTGATTGGATGCCTTTATAATGGAAAGACTTGCTGGATAGTTTACTTAATTGTCATCATATTACTAGAAAAAGGATTGAAGGTCTTTTCGTGAGCAATAGTAGTAGCTGGACCATGTCCCTGGATAGACATCATAGTTTGGTAGAGTGAAGAGTTGGGTCTGGATACTGTGAAGAAGTTGCTCCATGCTACCAGTCGGAAGATCTGTCCGTCCGATGGTTTTCACGGAAAAAGCATCACCATGTTAATACCAAAGTGAGCTTGAGGAAAGACGATAGAAACACCGCCGATAGAGTGACCTGGTGTTGGCAAGACAGTGAAACGAAAATTCTCTAGTTGGTATTCTTTCATGAAAGATAAAAAGTGTGTTCTGCAGGTTTTGCGACCATCTGCCATATCATCGTGACGAGGGAGACCCAGAGAGATTATCAACAGGAGTATAGAGCCAGCTGGCTTCACTCTCTGCGATATAGACAGGAGGATTGCCAAAAGTCTCGCGAACCAAGTCCAGACTCATGATATGGTCATAATGGGCATAGGTCAACAGAATGGCACAGATCGGTTTGTTGATCTTCTCGATTGTCTGACGAATGGCTTCCCAATGGCTACCAGGATCGACAACGATGAGGTGTTTTTCGCCTCTCAAGTAATAGGTATTTTCATAGGCAACAGGATTTCACGGTTTTATGGATTTTCATACTAGCTCCAATCTCAAAGAATGTACTAAGATAAGTATAGCACAGTTGGGGCGAATAGGTAAGGATTTAGAATGAACTTAAAAACCAGCATGACTAGATGAAGACAGGCTGGTTATCAATTTATCAATATTGGAGGTGTCAATTGCCCCTTCATAGGTTGCATAAACTCCGTCATTAGCTTGTTTGATAGATGTGATATTTAGAGTGCCACCGTAGTTGGCTTCTCGTTTATCGCTATATTCACTATAAGTTATCCTATTGGGCAGGTTCTGGTCGTTAGCATAGTATTGAACGACTGTTTTTTATAGCTTTTGCTGGCTGAATAGGAACAGGCAGCTAACTCCCTAACACTAGGAGAGCAAAAGATAGAAATAGCAGTCATAGGTGTTCTCCTTATAAACTAAAGGATAAAAAGAAAGCATCTTGAGGATTTTTAATTCCAAAATCCAGTCAAGGTACCAGTGTATGTGACACTGAGTTACACCGTTTATCTTCGTATATTCAATGGAATTGGGGAAGTCAGAAAGTCTTTCGGTTTACAATATGGTTTCCGTTCTTCATCTCTCCTTCTATCACCTAAAGTTTAAAATCTAACTTCGTAATATATATAGATTAATAATTCAGAATTGTCAAGCAATTCTGAATTATCTATTCTGTTCCAATCTAGTTTTCATATTCTTAAAAAGTGATAAAAATGGTAGGAAGAATTGGAGAGTAGAGATGCACAAAGAAGTGAATTTAACAGGCGAAGAAGTTGTCGCTTTAACTCAAAGAATATTTAACGGAAGATGATGTCCATTTTGGTCCATAAGGCCTTGGTCTATGCGGTGGATTGTCATAGTGGTCAATATCGCAAATCAGGCGAACCTTATATCATTCATCCTATCAAGTGGCAGGTATTTTAGCTAGCTTAAGCTGGATGCTGTAACGGTAGCTGCAGGTTTCTTGCATGATGTGGTGGAGGATAGATGCGACCTTGGACGATTTGGAAAGAGAGTTTGGTCCTGATGTGCGCGTGATTGTCGATGGAGTTACCAAGCTCGGTAAGGTCAAGTACAAGTCTCACGAAGAGCAGTTGGCTGAAAAACCACCGCAAGATGCTCATGGCTATGTCTGAGGACATCCGTGTTATCTTGGTCAAACTGTCTGACCGCTTGCACAATATGCGGACGCTAAACACCTTCGAAAAGACAAGCAGGAGCGTATTTCAAAGAAACCATGAAATCTATGCCCCAGCTTGCTCATCGTTTAGGGTATTTCAGTGTCAAATGGGAATTGGAAGACCTGTCTTTCCGTTATCTCAATCCGACGGAGTTTTATAAGATTACCCATATGATGAAGGAAAAGCGTAGAGAGCGTGAAGCCTTGGTGGATGAGGTAGTCACAAAATTAGAGGAATATACGACGGATCATCACTTGAGAGGGAAAGATTTATGGTCGTCCCAAGCATATTTACTCGATTTTCCGCAAAAATGCAGGATAAGAGAAAACGGTTTGAGGAAAATCTGTGACCTGATTGCTATTCGCTGTATTTTTAGATACCCAAAGTGATGTGTATGCCATGTTGGTTACGTGCATGAGCTTTGAAACCGATGCCTGGTCGCTTTAAAGACTATATCGCTAACCGCAAACGGCTAATGGTTACCAGTCTATCCATACGACTGTTTATGGGCCAAAAGGGCCGATCGAATTCCAAATTCGGACCAAGGCTATGCACGAGGTGGCTGAGTACGGGTTGCGGCTCACTGGGCTTATAAGAAAGGCGTTAAGGGGCAGGTTAACAGGCAAGGAATCAGCTATTGGGATGAACTGGATCAAGGAGATGATGGAGCTCCAAGACCAGGCTGATGATGCCAAGGAATTTGTGGACTCTGTGAAGGAAAACTATCTGGCTGAGGAGATTTATGTCTTTACCCCAGATGGTGCTGTCCGTTCCCTTCCCAAAGATTCAGGACCGATTGACTTTGCCTACGAAATCCATACAAAAGTCGGTGAAAAAGCGACAGGTGCCAAGGTCAATGGTCGTATGGTTCCACTGACAACCAAGCTCAAGACAGGGGATCAGGTTGAAATTGTCACCAACCCTAACTCCTTTTGGGCCGAGCCGTGACTGGCTCAATATGGTCAAGACCAGCAAGGCGCGCAACAAGATTCGCCAGTTCTTTAAAACACCAAGACAAGGTCTGTGTCAACAAGGGTCGTGAGATGCTGATGGCTCAGTTCCAAGAAAATGGCTATGTAGCCAATAAATTTATGGACAAGCGCCACATGGACCAAGTTCTGCAAAAGACCAGCTACAAGACAGAAGAATCCTCTTTGCGCCATTGGTTTTGGAGAAATCGAGTGCTATTACTGTCTTTAACCGTCTGACTGAAAAAGGAACGCCGTGAGGAAGAACGTGCCAAGGCCAAGGCGGAGGCAGAAGAGACTTTGTCAAAGGTGGCGAGATCAGGTTGAAAATAAAGAAACCCTCAGGTCAAGCATGAGGGTGGTGTGGTCATTGAAGGTGCCTCAGGTCTCCTAGTGCGGATTGCGCAAGTGTTGTAACCCCTGTTCCTGGTGACGATATTGTCGGCTACATTACCAAGGGTCGTGGTGGCTATTCACCGTGTGGACTGTATGAACCTGCGTGCCCAAGAAAACTACGAGCAACGTCTCCTTGATGTGGAATGGGAAGACCAGTACTCAAAGCTCAAATAAGGAGTATATGGCTCATATCGATATCTATGGTCTCAACCGTACAGGACTGCTGAATGATGTACTGCAAGTTCTTCTCAAACACAACCAAAGAATATCTCAACAGTCAACGCCCAACCAAACCAAGGATATGAAATTTGCAATATCCATGTGTCCCTTCGGCATTGCCAACCTCTCGACGCTGACTACAGTTGTGGACAAGATTAAGGTGTACCAGAGGTTTACTCTGTCAAACGGACCAACGGTTAATTGTCTGAGCTCTACTAGAAAGGCTATTATGAAAATCATTATCCAACGGGTTACAAAAAGCCCAAGTGAGTATCGAAGGGTCAGGTTCAGGGAAAAATCAATCAGGGCTCTTATTGCTGGTTGGTGTTGGACCAGAGGACCAAGAGGAAGATTTGGACTATGCTGTGAGAAAGCTGGTCAACATGCGGATTTTTCAGACGCAGAAGGCAAGATGAACCTGTCTGTCAAAGATATTGAAGGAGAAATCCTTTTCATTTCTCAGTTTACCCTCTTTGCGGATGACCAAGAAAGGCAATCGCCCAGCCTTCACAGGGCGTGCCAAACCTGATATGGCATCAGACTTTCTATGATGCTTTCAATCAAAAATTAGGGCAAGAAGTGCCCGTTCAGTACAGGGCATCTTTGGAGCGGATATGCAGGTTGAGCTGGTCAATGACGGACCAGTCTACCATTATCCTTGATACTAAAATAGATAAGAGACCAAGCCCAGCCGGCTTGGTTTTTCTTATCTATCATCAAAAATACTCCAAAATGGAATCGGTTCTTGATAGGCTTGTGGAAGTCTCTTTCAGGCTCTTTGGCTTATGCGATAGGAGGGATGAGATGTCCTAGGATGAGGAGGGTACTGAAGAAAAAGTGGAATACCACTTAAAACATATCAAGGAGAGAATCAGGCCATCCCATAGGAGGATCGTAAGGCAGACGCCAGAATCTCCAGTCTAATCTGGGAATAGAGTTGACTAAAAGTGGTCACAAAGTTGGTTGAGAAAGATAGTCAATGGCACAGGATGAAAAGAAAATGAGCCAACCACTAGTAAATCAAAAATCCAGTCCCCAAGTAAGCCCTCTTTAAATGTCAAAAATGCCAGCATGATTCCATCAATGACAAGGATGAATGGTGATGTATATGATGATTTTTCATGATAAGACCTCCTTTTCCTTAGAGGACACTCCACAAAGAGATGTGTTTGTCGTAAAAGTCTGGATAGTTTTCTCTTAGGTAGTCCGCCGTCATATAATATAAAGTAGAATGGCAAGCAGTGATGATTGGCATAAGAGTAGAAACGATGAGAACTAACGAAGGCTAAAAGGACAAAAATAGAAAATCAATGGAGAAAACCCCAAATAGTAGAAGCGAATCTTTTATTGATTTGAGGATAAATCTCAGCGAATTGATGTTTGAGTCGGATCGACCAAGCGAAATAGCAGGAGTCCTGAGCAAGGAGGAAAATAAAAACCAGTGAGCAAGAGCCAGTCGAAAGCTGTCTCAGGTCTAGTGCTAAAAATGCAAATAGTAGCAAAATCGATGACTGCAATTGCTGTAAATGGATTCTAAAAGAGATTTTTCATGACAAGACCTCCCTCTTTTATCTAGCTTCATTTCTACTCCAAAGAATGGGAGTTACAACTAAAAATGATAAAAATTTTTAGTAAGGAGATTCTAGTTAGATTTCTTTGTTTGATTTTCCCTCTTATTGTTCCACTCTTCATCATTCCAGACAAACAGCTCTGATTGCATTGAGGATATAAAGATGTATTTACCGATATTGGCAAAGTTTCCTTTGAATGCCAGCTCTTTGTCAGCTGAACGAGAGTGTAAATCAGCCAGTCCCCACTGAGTTGTGAGTTTTCAATGCGTTCAAAGCATTGGCAATGAGGACGTGCAAAAGGCAATCGTTGTTACGTAGGCAAGGAGATTCATCTTGCCCCCATAGTCGCTATAGTTTGTCACAAAGGCAAAGAGGAAGGCGATGATTGAAATGATGATGGCGCCACTCAGCTGTTTTGGCTCATTTGGTTGGGTCTGCCTTCTTGCGAAGCTTCCATCTTTCTTTATGGCAAAGGTATAAAATGAGGAAGGTGACGGGATAGGGTGATAATGGTAGCCTTTTATTTCAAGGATATAATCAATGCACGTGACAAAAATAGTATTGACGATACCAAAAGTAATTTCCCCATTTGCTTAATTTTTCCTGTGAAACGAGTGGACAACATGGAAATCCCAACGTTGGTTACGGAAATCAATCCAAAGGGCACAAGAGCTGTCCATGGTCCCCAGTCTACAAATTTGTCGAGACGTGAGTTGAGGTAATCAGATGCAATTGCAATCCCAACGACCAAAGCAACTCAAAGAGGTCAAACCATTTAGAAGTCATTTTTAGTGATTTTTCATAGATTAAACTATCTTTCTTGTACAAACATTCTACAACTAAATGAAAGCAAAATCAAATGATAGAAATAAAACCCTGAAAAATAAAACTTTTCAGGGTTGTAGGGGTACTTGAGAAATTAGTCGATTTTTCGACATAGAGTTGTTTGGCAATGTCCATACTCATAGTAAACCTCGTCTTTACTAAGAATAGTGAAGGTGTTGCTGAAGCTCATCAACTGCTTGACTTGGAGTGAATCACCGATGTGAAGTGAGTGTTTATCCAGATAATTGAGAATGTCAAAAGCTATCGTGCACCCGAGTCAGAGCGGTAGGATCCAGCTTCCTGATATCAGCTAGTGGGAGGTTATTGATTTCAACTCAGGAGTTCTCCTTGGCAGGGAATGGTTCCGCCGTGGGGCAGGTTTTGAGTATTCAAGTAATTTTTCTAGTCTCCACGAACAGGTCAGAGACAGTATGTTCCAAGATCCAGCTTCTCGTGAATCTGATCACTGTATAGTCTAAATGATGAACTAGAAAAACTTCAATCAAGCTGATGTTTACGGTAGAGCTCAGAGACCAGTTTGAGTCCAAGGTCAGTCAGTAGATAGCCACATTCCTTGTCCTTGAGGATGAGATTTTTCGCTTTTCATTCGTTTAATCATTTCAGTTACGGCAGGGGGAGAGACTTGCATGCGGGCAGCAATTTCTTGTTGGTAATCTTATGCAAATCTATGCAATTTTGCATAAATACACTTTTAGATAGTCTTCTTTAGTCAGGGGTCATTCGTTTCCTCTTGTCTCATTATCTCTATCCAGTATATCAAAAAGCTAGAATTTCTCTAGCTGTGACTTTTTATGTTATACTTATTACAAAGAGAAAAATGAGGAGATGAATATGACAAAATAGCTCTTTCTTCAGATATTCATGGAAATACCACCGTCCCTAGAGGCTGTTTTTGGCAGATGCTCGGCAGCTAGGAGTGGATGAATACTGGCTTTGGGAGATATTCTGATGCCAGGAACAGGGCGTAGAAGGATTTTTGGACTTGTTGGTTCAACTACCACGATTACGGCTAGAGTTTTGGAAACTGGGAAGATAGTCTGTTTGGCATGGTGTCCGTAAGGAATTGGATAGTACTCGTCCCGCTCAACGCTCACTCTTGCGCCAGTGCCAGTATGTTTTAGAGGAATTTCCTAGAAGAAATCAGAAATGCTCACAATCAACCTCTCCAGCTCATCGTCAGTTTGGGGATTTGACGGTGGGAATTAGTCATCATCTGCCTGATAAGAACTGGGGCGAGAGTTGATTCATACTGGGGCGCAAGAGGATTTTGACCGCTTGGTGACCAATCCGCCTTGTGATATTGCTGTTTATGGTCATATTCACCAGCAGTTGCTTCGTTACGGGACTGGTGGGCAATTGATTAGTCAATCCGGGTCTCGATTGGCCAACCTTTCTTTCTAGATGCCCAGTTACGGGAAGGACTTGCAGGGCCAGTATGATTTTGGAGTTTGATGACAAGGGCTTGGCAGATATGGACTTCCGACGGGTGAGACTACGATGTGAGCGAATGGTGCAGCCAGCTAAAGACCTCAAACTTCCTATTTTGAGGCTTGATTATGAAAGTCTAGTCAATGGTATCATCATACTCACAATCAGAATTTTGAGAGAATTGGCCCAGAAAGAGGGTTATGATAGGGAATTAGATGCCTGGTTGGAAAGTGGTAATGATTGATATTACAACTGAAAAAGGCATAATAATAGAAAAAGAAGAGTAGAGGCAGGAGTAGCCTCGCAAAAAGGAGAGAGAGGATGCAAATTCAGTAGATTTACCATTGCGACTCATATGCTGATAATCATTGCCCTCAAGGGAAGGAAAGCAAGGTGACCAGTGATTTTCTGGCTGCTAGTGTCGGGTCAATCCAGTCATTATCAGAAAAACCTTGTCCCAGTTGAAGAAGGCAGAGCTGATTTCAGTAGCGCGTGGTACAGGCGGAACAGAGATTGTCAAGGACCTAAAGGACATTAGTCTTTTAGATGTTTATCAAGCGGTTGAGTGTCTTGGCAAGACAGGTCAACTCTTCAGTTTTCATGACAATCCAAAACCCAAATTGCCTGGTTGGAGCTCATATTCAGTGATGTTTTGGATCAAAAATTGGAGAGAATCCAGCTGGCTACGGAGGCTGAACTTGGTAAGACCAGTCTAGAGCAAGTCGTGGCAGATGCAGAGAGTCAAATGAAGGAGTGAATTTCTTTCTTGAAACAAAGCTTATGATGAGGTTCACACCTCATCACAAGCTTTCTTTATCTATTCCAGCCTGGTAACGGGTATCAATCAATAATTGCAAGGCATCCTCATAGCTCTCTTTTCTTTGAGTGAGGGATTGAGCTTGACAAAGAGATGATGAATATGTTCAATCGCCTTGAAGGAAGACAGGTGGCTGATGGAGCTACACTAGCATCAAGAATAGCCAAAGAAGAGGTCAGCAGAGCTGGAGTTCCTGATCAGAGACTGCTGCCACCCACCCTGAAAGGTTGTGTCTACTTGTTGGCCATCACTGTTGGTCTTTTCCAGTTGGACGAGTGTTTGTCCTCAATCTCAACCAAAGGTACTTCATGTTGGGCGATACCAATTCTGCTGCAGCACTTGCAACAATGATTTGCGTTAGGACTTCAGCATCATACCGATAATGGAACCTTGTGGGATGACATTGGTTCTATCCATTATCCTTGATAGTCTCTCGGTCTGTGCACGTTCTTTATGGAGACCAGGCATCAAAAGGTATAAACTGGCTTGATTTGATTTTGTGTGCTTTGTTCACCTTTACTAGCAGCATAGATGGCTGATTTCTCCCTGGAATGTCCAGCCAGAATGACCTTTTGCTTAGGATGGTGGGCAGTTCAAATAGCGAAGGGCGTGCTTGAGCAGGAATTTCCTTCATATAGGTCAGATGGAAATCTTCCTTCCAGCCAATGAGATATCTGTCATCCGTTCCACGAAGACAAATCAGATAGTATCGAGAGTGAGATGAGATGATAGCTGCAAACCTGCTTTTGCATTCAGGGTCGATGTCATTGATAAAATAGGAGAGTTTGCACTTGAAGGTTTAAAGTTGAGCTAGTTCATCTAATAGCTGGAGGCGATTTTTACTGTCAACATGTTAGGTTCTCTTTGAACCTGAGGTGCTAGGGTCTAAAAGACGTTGAGGAGCGGAGACCAGACTATCAAAGGAGAGATAGGTGGTTTCTGTTAAGGCTAAAATATCTACTGATCCAATGGAAGGTCGTAAAAGGAATCGTGTGCTATATCTTCAGATAGTCAAAATATTGGACATAAGAGCTCTTTCTTTTTATTTATCTTATCAAATTTCAAATTAGCTAGTAGGATTGTCGCGCTTTTGTTACAAAAACAGCTCTTCGTCTAGTCTGTCAGACCTTCCAGTATGGAAAATTGTTATACAATAGAAAAGGGAGAATCAGAGTACAAGATTTTATTAGCAGAAGATGATCAGGTTATTCGTCAACAAGTCGGAAGATACTTCTGAATGGGGATTTGAAGTAGTTCTGGTAGAAGACTTTGTAGTGAATGAGTCTTTGTCCAGTCGGAGCCTATCTGGTCCTCGCTGGATATTGGTTTGCCCTTGTTTAATGGTTATCACTGCGTCAGGAAATTGCAAGATTTCCAAGGTCCCCATTATGTTTTGTCTCCCGGAGACCAGGCTATGGATATTGCCGGCAATCAATATGGGCGGATGACTTTGTGACCGCTTCTTTGACCAGCAGGTTCTTCAGCCAAGGTTCAGGGCTTTGTTGCGCCGTTCCTATGAGCTTGGGCGCACGAGAGTTTACCGGAATATGCTGGTGTTATCCTTTAATACTAAATCTAGGATTACATTATCAAGGTCAAATCTTGAATTTGACTGGAACGAATTCCAGATTTTACGCGTAGTTGTTTGGAGCATGCAGGAAATATCGTAGCACGACGACCTGATGTGAGCTTTTGAACAGTGACTTTTTCATTGATGATAATACCTTCTGTTAATGTGGCTCGTTTGCGTATTGAAGAGCAGGCTTGGTAGATATCAGATCGAAGAAAGGATAGGGTATGGACTGGCGCATGCTTGATTGGAAACAATTTTTCTAGCCCATCTGCGCTCCCCGGTAGTCGTCTTTTGGTTCATCTACTTTCGACGTTTCGGTTTTGCTCTTTCCAGTTTTTATGCCAGTTTGGGGATTTACTTTTCACTTTTTCCCTGCTATGTTGCTTTGTAACTATTTTATTTTCACTTGATATTGGTGGAAATGCAGGTCCATCGCCAGGAAATCTCTATGGGAGAGGGAAGCCAAATCTTCCTTTTGGAAATAGCTTCTAGCAGAAAATTAGAAGCGCGACGCGAACTTTATCAGCAGAGGTCGATTCAGAAAGAAAACTGACGATTTGCTGATTACATACCTTGTGGGTCCATCAGATAAAGACCCCATTGCAGCCAGTCAACTCTTAGTTGCAGAAGTGGTCTACCGCCAACTGGAAGCAGCAATTAGAATCAGGAAATTTTCAAGATTGATTCCTATACTAATCTCAGTTTAGGTACCTGCGTTTTCAGAAAAGTTTCCATGATGACGGTCTTAAAGCAGGTTCAAATTGAGGACTTGGTCATGAAATAATTGTAACATGCTCTTTTCTTTTATTCAAAAGGACTAAATGTCAGCCCATATGACTTGATAAAGAAATCGACGGACAAGTAGCGGCCAGCTGGTCATTGAGCAAATCATCTCAAACAGTCCCTGGCACACCAGGAAGGTGGTCTGACATGGAGGCGAGTCGGATCGGGATATGAACGGGATACAGCGATGTCCTCCGAGCCCTTGAAACGTGGTCTCAGAGGTTAGGACGCCCAACCCAGCATCTCTGACTGGTCTCTACCCATCTAAGAAAATCTGAAGAACTGGGCACCAGATTCTGCACGAGTCTGAGGTCGGTACAGGAACGACAGTGCGGATTCAGTTTGCTCATGAACTTAGTCCTGAGGAGAAGAGACAATGAGTTTTTACCCAATCTCTTTTGCCATATTTCAGGATATTTGAAGACTGTACAAAATTAATAATAGAATTTTAATACGAATATAGACAATACTGGTTCAAAGTGAAGTTTTAGAGCGTTTTATACTTTTGTTGAGTATAAAATCTATAAACTAAGGGTGACATTACAAAAATTAATTTGAGATGAAGTGAATTGTAGACTGAATGTTCTATCTCGATTTTCAGAATGAATTGTTGATATGGAGGATTAAAAGAACTGCAGCTTTTTTATTTTGAATGATAGCAAAACTGCAGTACGTGTGTGATTTACACATTATTGCACTCAATGTCCGAGTATCGCACTATCTGAAGTAGGGAATAGTAGAGATTGTTCTGCGATATGCAAAAACGCATTAGTAAGGAGTATCGTATATGCTACCATATCTTAAAACCATCAGATGGCATCTCTTTAATTTTCTTTTGCGTAGTATCGAAATATCTGCACAGCTTTGTTACCGCATTTCACGCAGTGCACTAATCAAAGGACTATCAAGTAGCTGCTATATGGCTACTCTATGTCAGTGGCTGGCTATTTGAGTTGTAACTATATCCAAAATGATACTTTGATTGAAGCAGGGATCATCTTTTCGACTACTTTGAAAAATGAGTGGTTTGTCACTTGGGACTCCAGTCACCACGATTTCAAGCAGAAAACAGTAGTAGAGTATATTTCATCAATCTAATGACCCAGATTCGTTGGAAAAGGATTACCTTCCATTGATGAGTTTTATCAAACAAATTTTACGTATCATCATTTACGCTTTCATTATTAGTAAGAACAAATTAATCCTAGTCATCATTGATTTTAATCTTTTCTACTGGAATTAGTATTCAAATCTCTAAAATCGTTGGGAAGTTGACTAATCGCAGA
>BNJU01003112.1_pt1 | contig 58502 bp, 75 predicted proteins | sample 8539281 | NCBI WGS metagenome assembly BNJU01 (sample SAMD00202456, study PRJDB9452) | human saliva metagenome | isolation source: human saliva | place: Japan
TGCATATGCTACATTTTAAAAAAATTAAAACACAATTTTTTTGGGCGTGATGTCAACAGTTAAAAAAACGTTGATGTGGCAATGTTTTTTTGAAGGTCGCATTAAGTAAGTGTACACTCTATATACTAATTTATATATCCGAATGAAAGCTTGGTGTGACGCGGAAAATGGGCCTAAAAAATCCGAACAAAAAATTCATTTTTTAAAAGTAATTTTCGTGCTTTTCTGTTACAATAAAAAAGGACTAAAACTAAGGAGGCCTCTTATGACAGCTCAAACCACTTCATTAGAAAAGATTATCGTGCTCGACTTCGGTAGTCAGTACAATCAGTTGATTACGCGCCGTATTCGTGAATTCGGTGTGTTCAGCGAGTTGCTACACAATGACATTACAGCCGAAGAAATTAAGGCACATGGCAACGTAAAAGGGATTATTTTCTCAGGGGGACCACATAGCGTTTATGCAGAGGATGCTTTTACCGTGGATCCTGCGATTTTTGAATTGGGAATTCCAGTGCTTGGGATTTGCTACGGGATGCAACTGACAACGCATCTGTTCGGCGGGAAGGTAGAATCGTCTACAACGCGTGAATATGGTTCTGCGAAAGTCGATGTCTTTAACACGACGTCAGGCATTTTCAAAGGGTTAGCTGAAGAGGAAGAGGTACTCATGAGCCACGGCGACCGTATTACAGCGATTCCGGAAGGCTTCAGCGTGACGGCTTCGAATGCGCACACGCCATTTGCGGCTTTTGAAAACCAAGAACGTCGCATCTACGGCGTACAGTTCCACCCAGAAGTTCGCCACAGTATTCACGGGAACGACATGCTTCGTAACTTCGTGTTCGATATTTGTGGGGCAACAGGCGACTGGTCAATGGACAGCTTTATTGAAATGGAAATTGCAAAAATTCGCGAAAAAGTGGGCAAAAAGAAAGTCTTACTAGGTCTCTCAGGTGGGGTAGACTCTAGTGTCGTTGGCGTTCTCTTGCAAAAAGCAATCGGCGATCAACTGATTTGTATTTTCGTAGACCACGGCTTGCTTCGTAAAGGGGAAGGCGACCAAGTGATGGAGAGCCTTTCTGGTAAATTTGGCCTCAATATTATCCGCGTGAACGCTCAAGAACGTTTCCTATCGAAACTAAAAGGCGTGAGCGACCCTGAACAAAAACGGAAAATCATCGGAAATGAGTTTGTTTACGTATTCGACGACGAAGCGGCAAAACTCACGGATGTGGATTTCCTTGCGCAAGGAACGCTCTATACAGACATCATCGAATCCGGAACGAAAACAGCGCAAACTATCAAGTCTCACCATAACGTAGGGGGACTTCCAGAGGACATGCAATTCGAGCTCATCGAACCGCTCAACACGCTCTTCAAAGACGAAGTGCGTGCTCTTGGAACGGCGCTTGGCATGCCAGACTCTATCGTATGGCGCCAACCATTCCCAGGACCAGGACTTGGCATCCGTGTGCTTGGGGAAGTGACGGAAGAGAAACTTGAAATCGTCCGCGAATCAGACGCTATCTTACGTGAAGAAATCGCCAAAAACGGCCTTGAACGCGACGTATGGCAATACTTCACGGTTCTTCCAGGCATCCGCAGCGTTGGGGTAATGGGAGACGGCAGAACGTACGACTACACAATTGGAATCCGTGCTGTAACGAGTATCGACGGCATGACGAGTGACTTCGCTCGCATCCCTTGGGAAGTGCTGCAAACCATCAGCGCTCGCATCGTCAATGAAGTAGCGCACGTCAACCGCGTCGTCTACGACATCACGAGCAAACCGCCGGCTACGATCGAGTGGGAATAACAGAAGCAAATATGTTGCTGTTATGAAAGTGTTGAAATTTGTGGGAGATAAAAAGTATGGATATTATATACAAGAAGCAACGATTAGCACTTACACGATTTTGGGGCGACAATAGATTGTGTCTAAGGGCTACAGAACCGGAGCAAAAAGAAATGCCTAAAATGCAATTTGTTGGTGGGTATCCCAATGAATGGTACATATTTATTGATGATCTTACAGATGAAGAAAAAAGTGAGATTACAGATATTTATGGCAACTCTATTAGAATACAGGAATTTGATATATAAATCCCAGTTTTGGAACCTTCTGCAGAATGAAAACTTTGAAGTTGCTGAGATGAATGAAATGAATCGTATCTTCAAATATCTAATTGCAAGTATAATTATGGGAGTTACCGTATTCTATGCCGTTTATTATACAAAAGGTGAATATAACTATATGGCATTTCCGATAGCTTTCATTCTTAACGGACCGATTTATTTCAGTAGGAAGAAAACTTAGTTTAGTAAGCTAGCTTTAAAAATAAGCAAAAAAATGAGACCGTAACGACTTCGTTACGGTCTTTTGATTTATAAAACAGTACCAATTTCGTACCAAATTTTTTTAAGAATAATGTTAACTCTAATCTAGTAATTCGCAAAAAGGCGCAGTATAATATAAGCAAATGAAAGCGGTTAATTATTAAGGTGCAAACTTGATAGAATTTAAATAAAGTATTTGTGTTGAATAATAGAATCAAAAAAATAACAGGGAGGCGAAATTAATGGATCTTGGAACATATATTTTTCGTAGGGATGGTTTCTTTAGCAATCATCTTAGTTGTTGGTGTTATCAGTTTTATAAAAAGATAAATAATGATATGACAGACTTGATTAAAGAAAAAAATAATTAAATAGAGGAAAATTGCTAAAAAAAAGTAAGGAGAAGATTAAAATGAGACAATTAAGCGGTATTAAAGTGTTTCTCTTTGGTTATTTATGTTATGTAGTCTTGGCCGTAATTCTTGACCTGTTTCTTGGGTTCGATCAATGGAATCGCGAGCTTAGATTTATATTCATGTTCTTCGTTTTTTTGGGACGTTGTCTCTATTTTTAAACAAGGGTTATTTCGATAAGTTTTTAAGCAAAAAGATTGAATAGTGTATAGAATGGAGATGAATGTAATGAATCGCATCTTCAAATATTTTATTGCAAGTATTATTATGGGAGTTACCGTATTCTATGCCGTTTATTATACAAAAGGTGAATATAACTATATGGCAATACCGATAGCTTTCATTCTTAACGGACCAATTTATTTCATTAGGAAGAAAAACTTAGTTTAGTAAGCTAGCTTTTAAAAATAAATGGAATAGGCTCTGGAAATTTAGTTCTGGAGCCTTTATTATTGGGATTGAGAGACTGTGTTTGAAGGGAGTAGTCGGCATGGATGAAAAGATTGAAATTAAGAAGCAAGATTTCTATGAGATGCTGTAAATATATAAATTAGAATTGTAGAGGTTAGATATGAATAAAAAATTCGAGCAAATGAGTTTAAAAGAGCTTTGGCAACTGTTTCCGATATTTTTAGTCAAACATAATAAAGAGTGGACAAAATGGTATGAAGAAGAAAGAAAATCAATATTATCAGCATTGCCGAGTAAAAAGTACAAAAAGAATATCTCACATCGGAAGCACGGCTATATCAGGAATATGGGCGAAAAAAATATTGTGGATGTATTAGTTGAAGTAAACGACAAGGCGGATTTAGATATTGTTAAAAAAATATTCTAATAAACAAGGGTTGGCTATGTATGAATACGACTGAAGCCCGCATTACATTAAACAAAGGCTACACAGAACAAGGATTTGCAGAAAGAGTATTCCATCTTCATATTAGAATTGTCGGAGATAATGATGAACTGTATTTTTAGAGATTATTTGAATGAGCATAAGGAAATAGGAAAAGAATATGAAGCCTTAAAACTATCGCTTTGGAAAAAAATTTGAACATGATAGAGATGGATACACTGAGGCAAAAACAGATTTTATAAGAAAATATACAAATTTAGCAAAAAAATTTATATGGGAAAAAGATACTAACCAAATTTTTTTCATTTATAAGAAGAGATTAGGATAGTTAGATAATGTTTGATAAAGAAATAATGGCAGAGGCTCTGGAATTTTAGTTCCGGAGCCTTTATTATTGGGGTGAGAGACTGTATTTGAAGGGAGTAGAGGTCATGGACGAAAAGATTGAAATCAGGAAGCAAGATTTCTATGAGATGATGTATTTAATGGAGAAAATTCTGTATATCGCAGAACGTTCAGGAGCCAGAGAGGATAGCGACAACAACGCGTATTCTATAGCCATCACCTTTGAGAAAGAGAACGTTGTGCAGGAGCTGCTATCGCTTAGAAGAAAAATGGTTGATTATTTAGATGAGCAGGGCGAAGCGGAGCTAGAAAAAATCCTCGAACCAATCGATGAGATCACCATTCCCTATGGCCTAACGCTCGAAGCCTTACGAAAAGAACTCGAACCGTACTTGCCGAAGAGGGTTGAGGGATAGAAAACAGATAATAGAAAAACCGTAATTTGATACGAACTTGCTAATTGTGGGAGAGTATCATATTACGGTATTTTTGTGTTTCAAAAAGACTTCATAAATTATCTATAAATAGAAAAAGTAAATCGTTTTCAAAAAAATGCTTAAAATTAGGTGGTGAAAAATGATATAATGAACTCAATTGCTTCATAAATTCGCAACAAGTCGTAAATTTATGAAAAAAATATCTGGTTGTAATTTGGAGCTAGATAAACGTTAAATTGAATTAGAGGATAAATAGAGGGTGACATATACTGTTATCCATAGTGAAGAAGGATTGGGAGGTACTGAGAATGACACAGATAAAGATTAAAGTAATCCGTATAATAGAGATATTTCATATCAGACGTTGGACGGGGAAACGGGTAATTGGATTGACGTCAAACACAGTGATGAAAGAAGTAGACTGAGAGAGACGGATTCAGAACGATCTTTTCTGCCTTTTAAGATTAAGGAAATTCTTAGCATTATTGTTAAGGAATACTATGTGGGAAGAGAAAAGGTACAACTAATATTTGAAGGAACTCAGGATGAGTATGTGGAAATAGCATCAGTTTGCGAATCAGATGAATTTAAGGAAAAGATTGACTTGATGCGTTCGAATACAATTCTTAAAAATGGTCGATTTATCAAAGAGAAAATCAAAGAGACATTCGAAACGGTGAATCCAGTAATCAAACAGATTATGCAAGATGACGAAGATGTAAAAAAGGGAATCAATAAAGTTTCGAAAGCTTTAGATGATGTCATTCCACTGTGTGTGTTCGGGAATTATAGTGCAGGGAAATCTACTTTTATTAATGCGCTAACTGGGGTAGAAATTCTTCCAAGTGGAAGCGATCCAGTTACAGCTAAAATCTATGAAATTAAAAAGTCTAAGCACCCAGATCAAGCAGAGATTACTTTTGAATTTCACAACGAAAGAATCAAACTATCGATTGAAGGTAAAGAATTAATAGTATCGGAAGGTAATCCAGGACTTGAAATAGTGAAAAGTATTAAGGAAGAAATCGCAAACGATGGAACGTATGAGTTATACGCGATGGTACGTATTGCGATGGAAATCTTAAATAATTACGAGAAGAGAGATAGAGAAGTTACTGAAATCAGCAATGTTATTTCATTAAGTGTTCCGTTTTCTCCAAATGGAGTAATTGGAACTTCTCAAAATAATTTTGTCATTTTTGATACGCCGGGTTCAAACTCTAACTCAAACGAAGACCATTCAAAAGTGTTGGCTGAGGCGATGGATGGATTTTCAAATGGAATTCCACTATGGATCACTCAGTATGATGCGCATGACACAAAGGATAATGCTGAATTATGTGACAATGTTTTGGCAATTGATTCGTTGGATAAACGATTCACCATGATTATTTTTAACAAAGCAGATGATGCGGATCTTCCGGAAGATGGATTCACAGAGAAACAAGTCAATGAAATCTTAGAATATCGTGCGATTGAAAAGATGTATGCCAATGGCATTTTCTTTGTTTCATCCATCATTGGCTTAGGCGGGAAAAATAATGGAGAGTTTGTAGATAGATTTTATGGGAAGAAATTTAGGACACAAAGTTTAACCTTTTCAGATCCAGAAGATATCGATTACCTCTCTTTGTATAAGTACAATATTATGCCTTCGCAAGTGAAGCAAAATGCCCTTGAGTATTCGCAGAAAAATGAAAATCTTATTTATTCGAATAGCGGTCTGTACTGTGTTGAAAAAGAAATTGAAACTTTTGCGAGTAAACACTCCGCATACAACAAGTGTCAGATGGCGTTGTCGTTTCTTAGCAATGTAATTGATAAGACAAACGCACGCATTGAAGAGAAAAAGAAGACAAGAAAAGAGATAAGAGACCATTTTGAACAACAATTAGATGCAGAAGCACAACTCTTAAAGCAAGAAATTGACAAATCTGCTAAAACAATGGAAGAGGAAAATGGAGTAGCTTCAAAGAGTGTTGTAGAGGAATACGTTAATCAAATTCTTCGGTATCCAATGGATGAGGATGAACTTTCGACAAAAGACGCCGATATCCGCAAAGGAATTTTTGAACACTATGATTATGAATCTACAGAAAAAGAACTACAAGAAGCTAAAGATAAACGCTGGGAACATTGGCAAGACAATGTGCAGGGATTGTTCAAGCAGAATATTTTTGATGCTGCAAAAACATTAGTAAATGATATTGCCAGCGATGTAAAAAATGTTCAAGAGTCTAAGAGTAAAAAGAACGAAAAACAGAAGTCGCTTGATCATTTAGCTTCTAGCGAAACGATAAACTATGTGATTGAATCTTACAAAAACAATATCGATGATGCACAGGAAAAACTGTCAATTTATTTAGATGAGTTTTGGAGTGAAAAAGAAAGAGAATTTAAGAAACAACTGATTCTTAAGGTTACCGAATCAGACACGTTAACAGATTCTCAGCGCGAAGAAATTGCGTCCAAAATACAAAATTATGATATTAACAACTTTAAAGAACAAGCTAATTCAGTTTTTGTAAGAGAGAAATTCTTAAAAGGTACATTGCTTGGAATTCATATTATTGATGATGAAAAACTGAACACCAGTCGTCTAGCTAGAATCTATAATGACAAAATAAAAGCTAGTGTAAAAGAGATGTCTCAAATGATGAATGAGGATTGTTTTATGCAATTTAAAAACTGGGAGAGAAAGATACTTGATGAGATTAATGCCGGTCTTACAGAATTTAATCCGGGATTAAAGGAATTGGTTAACAAAATTCGCATTGAGACAGAGAGTCTTACCGAGTTAGAACAAAATCAAACGTTGATACGCTACTCATTAGAAACAATGAAGAGTCTGATGTCGTGGGAAGTTGTGGAAGGGGTATAGAATATGGGAATTAAAAATGCCATTAAGAAAATGGCTGGAAAAGCTGGAGATCAAGTTGCTAAGTTATCTTCTTTGAGTCCAGAACAGTTAGAAAACGTACAGTTATTACGTGAAAAATATTTGCTAGAAACTCCGAATCCAAACGATGCAACTGCGCGTGAGTTGACGGAACGCTTGATGGCTGCAAGTAGTGTCGAAATCTTCAATGCTTATCTTCCGCAGATTAAGGACTTGTATTTGCCACTCAATAATGAGGCGGAATTTGGGAAAGAGTTCGATGATGCGCATAACATTCGCTACATCAACATTACAAAATGGGTTACAGATAAGAAAGAAAATAACTTAGAGAAACTGGTTAATGTTTATGCGGTACTTTCTAACGATGATTGCAACATTGCTTTAGTGTTTGATCGGAAACAGAATACGACAAATGTGTATCTAGCGGTTGTGAATAATAAAAATTCGAAAGTAGTACCGATGTCGATAACTATAAGGATCAAATTGTAGAAGCGATAAGAGGTAATTTCCCTGGAGCTGAGTGGAAAGAAGAAGGGCTAGGTGTTTTGCCTTGCTTTAACGAAGATAAAAAGTATTCTGTAGCAACGGCTTCCAATATTCCAGCGGAAAAATCAGAGAAATTTATTAGCCAAACGATTGAAAAATTGATTGATGGAATTGTTCCAGAAACGAAAAAGAAAGAATATACGATTATTCTTTTGGCAACACCAATTCTCGATGTAGAGGATAGAAAAATAAAATTGGGAGAATTCTATTCAGGTTTAGCCCCTTATGCTTCCTGGTCTACAAGTTTCCAAAGAACAGAAAATGAAAGTGTTAGTTCATCTGCGACTGTCGGTGTCAACGTGGGGGCCAGTGCGGGAGTCCAGAACGGAGTCAATACTGCCATTACAGAGAGTCAAGGCACATCAGATAGCAGTGCTCGTTCAGATACCGAATCAGCAAGTAATACAGATACTACCGGAGATTCTTATACGGAAAGTAACACTCAGAGCAGTTCGGAAGGTACAAGTGAAACGAGTACAGCTACAACGGGGCAGTCTAATTCAATTGGTGGTGGAGGCTCTGCAGGAGTATCTGTAGGACAAGATGGATTTGGTGTGAAGGTCGGGGCCAACGTTAACTATAGTGAAGGCTGGAATAGTAGCACAGCCAAAGCCCTCGGAAAAACTGCAGCCGAAACGATTGCTAAAGGAACTGCAAAGACTTTGACTGATAGTACTAGTAGAACGATTGGAACAGCGGTAGCTAATACTCTCGGGCGAGCGGTGACTAATTCGATTGCGTCGACGAATGGCGCCACTAAGAGTGTAGGCTTTGGTGCGAATATTGGTGCGAACTTTGCTCGTTCTTCTACGACTACGGTTATGTTGGGTAAAAATGAAGGCATCACGCAGAACTTTACGAACTTTAATATTCAATACGCGTTGGAAATGTTAAAAGGACAGATGAAACGTTTTGAACAGAGTACAGCACTTGGAATGTGGGATTTTGCAGCATACGCGATCAGTGAAGACCCAAATGTAGCTAATAACGTAGCGCATTCATATTTAGCGTTAACGCTCGGTGAAGATTCATATATGTCTAAATCTGCCATCAATACTTGGCGTGGAAATGTAGACGATGAGGCTGGACAAGCAAAAGAAATCACTGAGTATATTAAGACGCTTCGTCATCCAGTCTTTGGATTAAATCCTGCAGTAGTAGGGAAGATAGAAGATAATGAAGTGAAGCTTGAGGTAGATGAAGAAACTGAATTTATCGTTTATCCGCCGATTGTTACTGCAACCACAAGCCTTTCAGGGAAAGAATTAGCATACTCATTGAACTTCCCTCAAAAATCAGTTGCAGGACTTCCTGTACTAGAGTGTGTTGAGTTTGGAAGAAATGTAGTGACGTATGATGATGTTTATCGAGGTGAATCCGAAATTGAACTCGGTCATGTGTTCCATATGAATCGAATGGAAAATACAAAGGTGGTACTCTCTAAACAATCATTGGCATCACATACGTTTATTACAGGTAGTACTGGTTCTGGTAAGAGTAATACGGTCTATCAAATGATTGAGCGTGCACGAAAACAAGGGGTTAAATTCCTTGTGGTGGAACCCGCAAAAGGCGAGTATAAGAATGTCTTTGGTCACAGAGATGATGTGACAGTGTTGGGAACGAACTCGCTTGTTAGTCAACTTCTCAGAATCAATCCATTCAGTTTCCCTAAAAACATTCATGTTCTAGAACATATGGATCGATTAGTAGAAATCTTCAATGTTTGTTGGCCGATGTATGCCGCAATGCCAGCAGTCTTAAAGAGCGCTGTTGAAAAGTCATATGTAGATTGTGGTTGGAATCTTATTAAATCCAGCAATCGATATGATGAAGAACTATATCCAACATTTGCCGATGTAGCTAGAAATGTGAAAAGCATTATTGATTCAAGTGAATATGATGCGGAAAATAAAGGGGCCTATAAAGGTTCGTTACTAACAAGATTAGAATCGTTATGTAACGGTATTAACGGAATGATTTTTGTTTCGGATGAAATTAGTGCGACAGAATTATTTGATGAAAATGTCATTGTTGACCTAAGCCGTGTAGGATCTAGTGAAACAAAATCTCTAATTATGGGAATGTTGGTATTAAAACTGCAAGAGTATCGTATGTCTCAAGCGAATGGAATGAATGCAGAGTTGAAGCATATTACAGTCCTTGAAGAAGCGCATAATCTGCTAAGAAGAACTTCAAGTGAACGTTCGTCAGAAGGAAGCAACTTACTTGGAAAGAGCGTTGAGATGCTTTCAAATGCGATTGCGGAAATGCGTACGTATGGAGAAGGATTTATTATTGTTGACCAGGCTCCAGGGTTAATGGATATGTCGGTCATTCGAAATACGAACACTAAAATTATTCTCAGACTCCCAGATCAAACGGATAGAGAGTTGGTCGGAAGAGCAGCAAATCTGAATGACGATCAAATTACAGAATTAGCAAAACTTCCTTGTGGGGTCGGGGCTGTATACCAAAATGAATGGGTGCAACCTGTCTTGTGTAAGGTTGATAGAGTCGATATCGACGAAAAACCATATCAATATACTCCTAAGAAACTTGATGGAGGATACAATAAGGAAGTAGAAACAGCTTTATTAGATTGTATTATGAAAAAAGTAATTGCCAGAGAGAGTGACAAAACAGATTTGAAGGGTATTAGAACAGCAGTTATCAAATCAAATTTGGATTCACGAATCAAGGGTTATTTCTTAGAGTATCTAGAGAATGATGGTGAAGAAGCTTTGACTGCGCTAAGAAAGTTTGTATATCATTTTCTGTCTGCAGAAAATGCGGTTATTAATGTGAAACACTTCAACGATATCACAGAATGGGTACGAAAAGTTGTTGAACAATTAACTCCTTCGATAAAAAACTACTCTAATAAGCAAATCGATTCAGCTATATCTTTAATTTTAGAAGAGCAAGCTTTACGCAATGCAATGTATGAAGGTTATTTAAGCCGCTTTGTGGAAGTTTATAAAGAAAGAGGTCGAGTATTTTAATGAAAGAACTAGCAACCATAGATACAGCAGAAATTAAAATTTCAAAAGTTGAAGCTTTTGTAGAAATTAAACCAGAAAATGGAACGGATTTTCAGGAAGCACGCGATTATTTAAAACAAGAGTTTTCTGGCAAGAATGTTGAGATGAATAAGCGTGAGTTTGGGGGAAGGTATACTTCGTTTGATGATCGACTCAGATATGTTCCGAAAAAAGGTGAAAATGGTTATTTCGAAGGAAAACTAGGGGATTCTAAGTTTGTTCCGTTAGATGCGACAGAACGCGGAAAAGCGTGCAAAGAAAAACTAGCTGAATATGGTACTGATGGGATTCAATATCATAATGGGGAAGCTGATTTTTCTAATGTGTCTGAATCGACTGTGAGAATAGAGAACATGACAGAAAATCGGGCAGATTATTGGGAAGATGGTGAGTGGAAACCTGGGAACTTCTCTCAAGCAGATGTTAAAGCAGCTGAGCAATGGAACGCTCAAGGAAGAGATGGGAGAACAGATTGGACAGCAAAGGATGTCTATAGTTTTAGAAAAAATCCAGAGAAGAAATTAACGTGGCATGAATGTTGCGATACGAAAACCATGCAATTAGTGCCTTATGAGGTTCATAGTTTTTGCAGACATTCAGGTGGAGTAGCTGAATGTAAAGCTAGAGATGCTAAAAATAACGGAGGTGAGTTCGATGAGTAAGATTAAAACTGAAATCTGGGGTAGAGAGTTTGAATTACCTATCATCGTGAAGAAGTTTAGTGGAGAAGATAGTACAGAAACACAAAAGGAAGCAGTAGAGCGATTTAAGAACAACTTACAATTGATTAATGCTGCAAAATCCGAAGTTGAGAAATACATCTTAGAAAACGGCTTGAAGGATAATGGCATTACAGAAGTTGATAACATCTTCAAGTATGTCATTCCTAAAACAATCTTTGTTCCGCAAGTTAAGGAACGAGTTGTAGCCGTAATGTTCGACTTTAAATTCGACATGGAAAATGGTTTAGCCATCGTTTTTGAGAACGAAAAATTCAAAGAAGTCGGATACCAAGACTTAGTGTTATAAGAACACGGGGGATATAAAGCGAGAAAGCTTAGAAACTACGTGTTTCTAAGCTTTTTGTGTAGAAAATATATATAAACCAATATTGCTTGTGAAATGACAAACGAGTAAAATGAAAATGTTGATATAAATTAACATGATATGAATGGTAGCCTAACTTTAAGGAGGAATACAATTGGATAAGATTATTTTTTTAAACATATTGAAAATAAAGATATTTTTTTGTTTCAGACTATCAACCATTAGCAAGGAATAACGAAATTATTTTTTTCAAATGAAGGGATTGCAGTAATTTATGGACCCTAACGGAACAGGAAAGACGAGTTTAGTGAAAGCGTTATCCTCTGAGAAGGGTACAAATATAAAGTATTTATATAATGAACAAGAATACACGGATGAATCCCAGTTTTTTTGTGATTAATGATCAGACCAATAGAAATATAATTAAGGGAGAAACCAAGGATTTTTCTGTTAGGTGACGATATAAAAAAAAGAATTTGCTCTACAAGAAGAAATTGAAAAAGAATACAAGACGCTTTGTGCAAAAAGTATTGACTTATTAAAAAAATGATTTTTTTCTATAACTTCTAGTAGTAGTAAGGCTATTGAATATTTCTCGGATTTTATAGGCATTAAGAGTATATTAAAAGATTTAATGAATAGTAAATCTAAAGGGGCTAAGACAAGTGTAAGTAACTACATTTCTGAATTAGAAAAAAACACGCAATTAACATTATGTGAGTTTGATGCAAATAAATTAAATTATATGATTTCTGATTTATCGACGAAAAAAATCCACTTTTTAATAGCAATAGAAAAAAATTAAATACCAAAAACATTATCGAGTAATCCTCAAATAAAAGAGCTCGAAGAGAATATAGAAGCTATTAAAATACTTAAAAAAATTTAATCACAAAGATCAGTGTGTAGTATGTGATTTTTAATGGAATTAACCCAGAAGAATTGTTAAATAAGAAAGATAATAATCAAAAATCTTATCAAGAATGGATTAGATGGGGAAACTAGAAAGATTGTTGAGAAAAATACTTTCGGACGTAGGTGAAAAATGATCCCTTCAAAATAAAAAGATAGTATGTTAGATACCATTGAGACAGGAGATTTGAGACAAGTTCAATTTCTTCAAGAGTCCATAGCAGAATACAAAAAAATATTTGTAAATAATGTCATTTTCGGATTGGTAAGAATATACAAAGACTCAACACTCAAAGATATAAATGATGAGTATCAGAGGATGCTGTCTCAGAAACCAGAAATTGAAGAGGAGGATTATTTATATATCGAGCAAATAATTAATAACAATATGAGCAAAAAAAGCTGGAAATCTCAAGAGATGAGAATAAAAAAATATAAAAAAATCAAGTTGGAGGATAAAGAGTTTTTTAGGTGTTGATAGAAATGAATTACCGCTAAGTACTGGTGAGCAAAAATTTCTTATCGTTGACTTTCGAATTTTTTAAAAAGCAAAAAGATCAGATAAACCAATAATAATACTTGATGACCCAATTTCCAGTTTTGATTCTATCTATAAAAATAAAATAGCTTATGCAATAATTAAAATTTTAGAAAAATAAAAAAAGAGGATAGTGTTAACTCATAATATTGATTTGTTAAGGCTTTTAGACGGACAATTTAAAAGATGTTTTTAGTTTGTTTTTATTTAATAATACGGAGAATGAGGAAAATGGGTTTATAAAACTGAATGCTAATGAACGAAATATGTTGATTAATCTTGATGGACTGCTAAATTATTTTTAGAAAAAAAGTATTTAAATATAAAAAAATACTAACTATTTCCTGATTTCATTAATTCCATTTATGCGGGGATATTCTATGCTCATTAATGATGATGATGCAAAAGAGAAGCTGACGCAATTAATGCATGGTTATAAAAACAGAAGAGGTTGATATAGCCGAGATTTATATAAAATTATTTGGAAATCAAGAGAATAGCATTCCTGATAATTATAAAATTAGGGTGAATAATATTTTAGAATTAAATACAGATGAGATTGAAATCATTGATAAAGATGAATATCCATTATTAAATCGTACATTAATCCATTCATTTACCTATTTATATTTGAGACTTTTTAATAGAAAAGATATTAGTATCAAAATACAACATTGATACCGAAAGTAGAGATGGCGCAAAAGCAACTTGGGCAAATTATTTCTAAAGCTTTTTCCAGAGAATACTAAAAATAGAGTATTTCTAACTACTAAAAAAACACTGTTGAATGAATTTAATCATTTCGAGGGAATTTGAGCATTTTTTTCAACCAGCAATTGATATTAGTAACAGTATGTTGAAAAAAAGAAAAAAAGCTGATATTATAGCATTTGTTAATGAACTATAGAAAGATTGATCAGTATGATTCATGAAACAGATTTATGAAACTAAACTAAAATAGCAGAACAGACCTCTACAAAAATGAGGTCTGTTTTGTTATATATCACGAATGTATGTTTAATATAAATGGGTAAATCTATTCTTAAAATTAGTTTTTTTAGATAAAAAAATTTTTTTAAAGTGTTTCTTGCAGGTGTTCGTCTTACTTTTTTTGTATATTTTCAAACTTAAAGGAAGGATTAGAAGGATTGTTTGTTTCAAAACAATATCTATATTTTTTTAAGTTCGGGAATAGCGTCATACCATTTTTTTGAAAGATCTTGAAAGAATAATAATTACATTATCTTTTTCATCTTTAATCCGATCTTTAATAATATCGAATACATATTGTTGGGTTGGAAGATAATCCCCGTCAGCAATTTTTGTCATATAATTCATTATAACTTTCTGAGTGGTATGGGAAAAAAACTCTGCTAAAGATATCATACGCGTAAAATATTCATCCAGTTCTTCTGAGGAGTACCCTTCCATATTGTTATTTAATTTTTTTCTTTTATTTTATCTTCAAACCATACGTTTAATTTTTTTGTCCCAGTAACCTTTATCGTCAGGAGTTGATAAATCGAATGCATGAAATTTAGTTTTTTTCCATTTAATCTTAAATTGTTTTTTTAATCGTAGTGGCGTACTTAGAGTGTTTGAAATATGAATCTCTGTACTTTTCGTTATACTCAGGGTTTAAACTCAAAATAATGATTTTTTTGAGTTTCTAATGTCACCGACAAAGTGTTGAGGGTATAGATTTAATTTGAGGGCATAATTTTTTTATCTTTATTTAGGGTTAGGGATTTGTACTTCGTACTTTGTAATAACTTGTGAATATAATCATAGTCATCTTTTGCAGAATAAATTTGCTTATCTTTTGAAATGTAAATATTTAACCATGGATTTTGCATAATAAAGAGCCCCTTTTCTTATTTGAGTGTGATTTTTTTGCACCAGAAGAAAGAAATCCGGCACTGGCTTCTACGCCTTTCAGTACTAATGCTCCGGAAGAAGTTGTTCCGATTTCCTTTGTTTCTGGCACAATCATACCACGCGGAATGACGCCTTCTGTAAACACATAAATAGTTACTCCGCCGGAACTATAAGGAGAACCGTCGCTCTGGCTAAGCGAATATTCTATTACCCCGTTATATTTACCTGGTCTTGGTGTGATTTGCCAAGTGCGTCCTTGTTGTAACCATGACTCTGGGATATCGATAGTGAAATACTCGTTTTCGTAATGTAGTTTTGCTTTTTTCTCTGCTTCAGCTTTCTCCGCCGCTGCTTTTTCTTCAGCCTTTTTCTTTTCCTCGGCTGCTTCGATTTTGTCAGCTCTTTTTGCGTATGCTGATAGAGTGTCGTCGATTATCTTGTCTAGAGTAGTTGCTTCATCGTTATCGAAGAAGATTTCTTTTTCGGAGCTCAGTTTAGTTTTCAACTCTTTTAATGCAGTTGCTTTTTTATTGACTGTTTCTGCGTCTGTGATTGAATCGACATCAGCTACTGTGTTGTCAGCAACAGCTTTGTTATATTCCTCAACGAAGTAGGCTTTCATTGAGGCAATCTCGGCCTCATATTTGGCGATAACCTTCTCGTCAGGATTCTCGCTCTCTTTGTATTCCTTCAATTCTTTTTGCAACTCTTGAAGCAATGTCAGTTTATTCGATCTTTCCGCGCTTTGGAATCCGCTAGAAGTATCGGAGATTGCAGTAATCTTTTCGTTGATAGCCTGCTCATGCTTTTGCTGTTTTACATAGAAAAAAACTGTAATAGTAAGAGCTAATACCGCAAGAGCAGATAGAATCGCAATAATTGTCTTCTTCTTTTTGTTCATATTTTCCTCCCAGAAAATTCATTTTTATAATTATCTCATAAATGAGGAAAGATGGGAAGAAATACTCTAATAGCTTTTTGTCAAAGAGAAGTCTTAATAATCGGGTCTAGAAGAAATATTTCCCAGTCATGCCGTTTGCTATCCACCCATCCCTAATCGTATACTAACGATGTACAACCATTAAGGAGGCTTTTTATGTTTTTATCGGAAGAGTTATTACAAGAAATTCATGAGCGTGCACCGCGTTATGACAAAGAGAATGCGTGGCCTGCGGAAGACTATGCAGCGTTAAAAGAGGCGGGATACTTGAAGGCGTTCGTGCCAAAAGAGTACGGCGGATTCGGTCTATCTCTGAAAGAGATTGCGCAAGAACAAACGCGTCTTGCGATGGCGGCTCCAGGGACTGCGCTTGGGGTGAACATGCATCAAATTATTGTCGGACTTGGGAAGCACATGGTTCGTTTTGGCAACAAGAAGGGAGAACAAATCCTTCGCGATGCTGCAGAAGGCAAGTTGTTGGCGTTTGGGATTTCTGAACCTTCAAATGACCGCGTGTTATTCGGGTCGATTTCTGAGGCTCGTCCGGAAGATGGCGGCGCGTATCGTTTCTATGGCAAGAAAGTCTTCTTATCAATGGGCAAATATTGCGACAAGTTAGTTTCATTTGGGCAAGATAATACAGGCGAGTCACCACTTTCAGTTTTCGCGTATTTAACACCGGACCAAGAAACGTTTATCGTAAAAGAAGACTGGGATACAATGGGCATGCGTGCGACGCAATCAAACAGCGTTGAGTTGAAAGGCATCTTCGCAGCAGAAGAGCAAATTTTAACGAAAGTGGCCCCTGGACCAAGCTTCGATCCAGTGGTATTTGGTATTTTCGCGTACTTCGAAATCCTGCTAGCGGCAACGTACTTTGGTATCGGGAAACGTGCGCTAGAAATCGGAGTAGAGACCGTGAAGAAACGTCACTCTGTATCCAATGATGCGCCTTATGCTAATGATAAAAACATTCGCTGGAGAATTGCGGAAGCGGCGATTATGCTAGACGGCATCCAACCGCAAATTAACGAGTTGAGCGACACACTTGAATCAAGCACGGAATACAGCTTCATCTGGTTGCCTCGTTTATCTTCTATTAAGAACCGTTCAGTAGAAGTATCGAAGAAAGCCGTGGAAGAAATCGTCCGTGCATGTGGTGGTAGTTCATACTTCAACCGTACAGAATTATCTCGCTTATACCGCGATGTGTTGGCTGGCTTGTTCCAACCAAGTGACCAAGAGTCATTACATGATGCGTGGGCAAATATTCTCTTAGGACCGATCCAATAATTTCATTTATATAGTAGAAAAGCTCGCTTGCGTAGTGCAGGCGAGCTTATTTGTCGAAAGAAATAGCGAAAGGATTAACGAATTAATTGCATATAATACTCAACAACCACTTCTGGAGGAAGAGACATTCCGTTACTCGACCACCATTTGACAGTTTCCGCAAAACTCGTCACATAATGATTAGTGACGAACGCCTTAGGGATGGATTTATTTGCGCTGTTAGAAAAATCAGCAAAAAGAATGGTTAAGTGTTGCTTAAAGTATCTTAAAAAGAGTTCACTGTTTTCATCAATCAGAAATGCGCTAATCTTATTTTTTTGCTCTCGTAGATGCCATAATAGATGAGAGAGTTTACTGGATAATGCGCTGTTTCGATCCTTTAAAGTGCATGAATCGTCAGTGTGAAGACTTTCGAAGATATGGTCAAAAATCTCTTCGCAAATAGCGTTTAATAATTCGTCTTTTGTCTCGAAGTGTGCGTAAAAAGTGCTCCGTCCAACATTAGCGGTATCGATAATGTCTTGCACAGTAATTTTACTGTAACGCTTCTTTTCTAAAAGAAGACTAAAAGCTTCAAAAATAGCTTTTCGTGATTTTTGTTGTCGTCGATCCATAGGAAGAATCCTCCGTACAATTTATTAAAAATGTTCGTTATCTTACAGAAATACTAAAATGACTGTTGTTTTGAAAAATTATAATTCTATATAATTACGATACAAAGTGTTCGATAGTGTACAAAATATACAGTATTTATTATTAGATTTCAAGGGGTGAGTATATGAAACAAGAGATGCGGAAGGGGATAATCATGGCGATACTTGCTGCAGTACTATATGCGGTGAGTTCTCCTTTTTCAAAAGTATTATTAAATGAAATGCCGCCCACATTAATGGCAGGATTTTTATATTTAGGTGCAGGTATTGGAATGAGCTTGATTGCAGTTTTAAGAAGAGTGAGACAAGCTGAAATCACTGAGATTCATCTCAGTAAAGCGGAATTGCCGTATACGGTTGCTATGGTCTTGTTAGATATAGCAGCGCCAATCTGTATGTTGATAGGGCTAAGCGCAACAACTGCTGCGAATGCCTCTTTGTTAAATAATTTTGAGATTGTTGCGACTGCGCTGATTGCGTTAGTAGTTTTTAAAGAACGTATCAGTAAACGGTTATGGATGGGAATTCTTTTCGTAACCTTTTCTAGTGTTATCTTGTCTTTTGAAGATTTTTCGAGTCTAGAGTTTTCCTATGGTTCTTTATTTGTATTATTGGCTGCTGTTTTCTGGGGATTGGAAAATAATTGCACCAGAAAACTTTCTTCCTGTGATCCGTTAGAGATTGTCTTGTTAAAGGGAATATTTTCTGGAATTGGCTCTATCGTAATTGGTTTAGTGCTTGGTGAGAGATTGATGAATCTTTGGAGCGTCATTGCGGTTATGGCTTTAGGCATTGTGTCTTATGGACTAAGTATTTATTTTTATGTTCATGCTCAACGGCTTCTTGGGGCGGCAAGAACTAGCGCTTATTACGCTGTTTCTCCATTCATAGCAGCTTTCCTGTCTATTCTAATCTTTGGTCAGATGCCAGAAGTTACTTATTTTATTGCACTAATGTTGATGGCAGTAGGAGCATGGTATTCTTCTCATGATGGTATTGAAGAGTAAAATATAGTAGAAAAGCTCGCTTGCGTAGTGCAGGCGAGCTTATTTTTATAGTTGAATAAACAAAATGTAACATATAAGTTACGTAACTTTTATGTTACATTTTGCTTTTTTAGAAATACGTCTTTACAAGTTGGAGTTCTGCTTCGTTCAACTCTCGATATTCTCCGGGAGCCAAAGCCTCGTCTAACACAAATTCTCCAAAGCGAATCCGTTTAAGATAGGTCACTTTCACACCCACGCATAGAAACATCTTCTTCACTTGATGGAATTTTCCTTCAGAGATGGTGACAGTCGCACGGCTCAAGCTATCGCTACTTTCGATGATCGTAAGCGTACTTGGTTTGCATTGGTATCCACCGTGGAAGACCACGCCCCGTTTGAAGGTTTCTACGGCATCCTCGTCTAGCGGACCGTTAACTTCTACATAATATTCCTTCTCGATATGTTGGTCGGGGTTGAGCATGCGGTACCCCAGCGGACCATTATTCGTCACGAGCAGCAGTCCTTCAGTATCCCCGTCGAGTCGTCCGAGCGGGTAGAGGCCTTCGACGTTTTCGTTTGCGAAGAGGTCGATAACCGTCGTATGTTCCTTGTCGGTCGTAGCAGAGATGACGCCTTGAGGTTTATTCAACATATAGTACTTCTGGCTATCGTCATAGATCCGCGTTCCGTTCACCGTGATGACTTGCAGGGCCGCGTCGACATTATTGCTGACGTGAGTAGCCGGAACTCCATCGATTAAGACGGCTTCATTCTTGATGAGCTTCTTCATTTCGCGGCGGCTCAGCACCAGATGTTTCATTAATAGATGTTCGAGTCTCATAGGCCCTCCTTCAAGTCGTTTTCTCGATTATACAATTTTTTTGAAAAATGGAGTAGTTATTCGTTGACGTCTCTTTCATCCTGTGTTAAATTATTAAACGTTGTCGCGCAAGATGACAAAAACATCGAATCATATTTCTTGCAATGAAAATATGAGCGTGGTAATATATTTAACGTTGTTGAAAAACAACGATTGACCTTTGAAAACTGAACAAAGAAGACAAACCAAATGTGTAGGGACTTCATCTTAGGATGAAGAAACAACAATTTCTTATCTCTTAAAGAGATACAATAAGTCAGTAATTAAAATGAGCTTTTCAAAGCTCATGAAAATTCAATTTTTTCATGAGAGTTTGATCCTGGCTCAGGACGAACGCTGGCGGCGTGCCTAATACATGCAAGTCGAACGAGAGCGACCGGTGCTTGCACTGGTCAATCTAGTGGCGAACGGGTGAGTAACACGTGGGTAACCTGCCCATCAGAGGGGGATAACATTCGGAAACGGATGCTAAAACCGCATAGGTCTTCGAACCGCATGGTTTGAAGAGGAAAAGAGGCGCAAGCTTCTGCTGATGGATGGACCCGCGGTGCATTAGCTAGTTGGTGAGGTAACGGCTCACCAAGGCCGTGATGCATAGCCGACCTGAGAGGGTGATCGGCCACATTGGGACTGAGACACGGCCCAAACTCCTACGGGAGGCAGCAGTAGGGAATCTTCCGCAATGGACGCAAGTCTGACGGAGCAACGCCGCGTGAGTGAAGAAGGTTTTTCGGATCGTAAAAACTCTGTTGTTAGAGAAGAACAAGTGCTAGAGTAACTGTTAGCGCCTTGACGGTATCTAACCAGAAAGCCACGGCTAACTACGTGCCAGCAGCCGCGGTAATACGTAGGTGGCAAGCGTTGTCCGGATTTATTGGGCGTAAAGCGAGCGCAGGCGGTTCCTTAAGTCTGATGGAAAGCCCCCGGCTCAACCGGGAGGGTCATTGGAAACTGGGGAACTTGAGTGCAGAAGAGGAGATGGGAATTCCATGTAGCGGTGAAATGCGTAGATATATGGAGGAACACCAGTGGCGAAGGCGACTCTCTGGTCTGTAACTGACGCTGAGGCTCGAAAGCGTGGGTAGCAAACAGGATTAGATACCCTGGTAGTCCACGCCGTAAACGATGAGTGCTAAGTGTTGGAGGGTTTCGCCCTTCAGTGCTGCAGTTAACGCATTAAGCACTCCGCCTGGGGAGTACGACCGCAAGGTTGAAACTCAAAGGAATTGACGGGGACCCGCACAAGCGGTGGAGCATGTGGTTTAATTCGAAGCAACGCGAAGAACCTTACTAAGTCTTGACATCCTTTGACCACTCTAGAGATAGAGCTTTTCCTTCGGGGACAAAGTGACAGGTGGTGCATGGTTGTCGTCAGCTCGTGTCGTGAGATGTTGGGTTAAGTCCCGCAACGAGCGCAACCCCTTTATTACTAGTTGCCAGCATTGAGTTGGGCACTCTAGTGAGACTGCCGGTGACAAACCGGAGGAAGGTGGGGATGACGTCAAATCATCATGCCCCTTATGACTTGGGCTACACACGTGCTACAATGGATGGTATAACGAGCAGCGAACTCGCGAGGGTAAGCGAATCTCTTAAAGCCATTCTCAGTTCGGATTGTAGGCTGCAACTCGCCTACATGAAGCCGGAATCGCTAGTAATCGCGGATCAGCACGCCGCGGTGAATACGTTCCCGGGTCTTGTACACACCGCCCGTCACACCACGAGAGTTTGTAACACCCAAAGTCGGTGAGGTAACCTTTTGGAGCCAGCCGCCTAAGGTGGGATAGATGATTGGGGTGAAGTCGTAACAAGGTAGCCGTATCGGAAGGTGCGGCTGGATCACCTCCTTTCTAAGGATAAACCAGAATGTCGAAAGATGTTCTAGGTAATACGGAACCCTACAGGGTTTACTTCTTTGTTTAGTTTTGAGAGGTTACTCTCTCAATTTTGTTCTTTGAAAACTGAATACTATATCACAACAAATAACCAATTAATTTACCGAGAGTTAGAGTAACATCTAACGAAAAGAGTTTTTTAACAAAACGCAACGCTATGCGACATTTAACCAACGGTTAAGTGAATAAGGGCGCACGGTGGATGCCTTGGTACTAGGAGCCGAAGAAGGACGGAACTAACACTGATATGCTTTGGGGAGCTGTAGGGCAAGCTAAGATCCAAAGATTTCCGAATGGGGAACCCAACACCTTTCATAGGGTGTTACCAATGAGTGAATACATAGCTCATTAGGGAGGTACACGCAGGGAACTGAAACATCTCATTACCTGCAGGAAGAGAAAGAAAAATCGATTCCCCTGAGTAGCGGCGAGCGAAACGGGAGGAGCCCAAACCAACGAGCTTGCTTGTTGGGGTTGTAGGACCAGAACGTGAGAAGAAATCAAGATAGCAGAAGTGGTCTGGAAAGGCCCATCAAAGAAGGTGACAATCCTGTACGCGACATTTTTGATGAACTCTACTAGCATCCTGAGTACGGCGGGACACGAGGAATCCTGTCGGAATCCGCCAGGACCATCTGGCAAGGCTAAATACTACCTAGTGACCGATAGTGAACCAGTACCGTGAGGGAAAGGTGAAAAGAACCCCGGGAGGGAGTGAAAGAGTACCTGAAACCGTGTGCTTACAAGTAGTCAGAGCCCGTTAATGGGTGATGGCGTGCCTTTTGTAGAATGAACCGGCGAGTTACGTTTACATGCGAGGTTAAGATGAAGAGTCGGAGCCGTAGCGAAAGCGAGTCTGAATAGGGCGCATGTAGTATGTGGACGTAGACCCGAAACCAAGTGATCTCACCCATGTCCAGGTTGAAGGTGCGGTAAAACGCACTGGAGGACCGAACCAGGGCACGTTGAAAAGTGCTTGGATGAGGTGTGGGTAGCGGAGAAATTCCAATCGAACTTGGAGATAGCTGGTTCTCTCCGAAATAGCTTTTAGGGCTAGCCTCGGAATCAAGAATCGTGGAGGTAGAGCACTGTTTGGACTAGGGGGCCCATCTCGGGTTACCGAATTCAGATAAACTCCGAATGCCATGTATTTATATCCGGGAGTCAGACTGCGAGTGATAAGATCCGTAGTCGAAAGGGAAACAGCCCAGACCACCAGCTAAGGTCCCAAAATATCTGTTAAGTGGAAAAAGGATGTGGGGTTGCACAGACAACTAGGATGTTGGCTTAGAAGCAGCCATCATTCAAAGAGTGCGTAATAGCTCACTAGTCGAGTGACCCTGCGCCGAAAAATGTAACGGGGCTAAAACAGATTACCGAAGCTGTGGATTGGACCCTATGGTCCAGTGGTAGGAGAGCGTTCTAAGGGCTGTGAAGCATGATCGTAAGGACATGTGGAGCGCTTAGAAGTGAGAATGCCGGTATGAGTAGCGAAAGACGGGTGAGAATCCCGTCCACCGAATAACTAAGGTTTTCCTGGGGAAGGCTCGTCCTCCCAGGGTTAGTCGGGACCCTAAGGCGAGGCCGATAGGCGTAGTCGATGGACAACAGGTTGATATTCCTGTACTTCTATAAATCGTTTGAGCAATGGAGGGACGCAGGAGGCTAAGAAAAGCGTACGACTGGAAGTGTACGCCCAAGCAGTGAGTCGGCTGATGAGTCAAATGCTTATCACGGATGCGACAAGCTGTGACGGGGAGGGAAGTTTAGTACCGAAGTTTCTGATGTCACACTGCCGAGAAAAGCTTCTAGCAAGATTTATAGGACCCGTACCGCAAACCGACACAGGTAGTTGAGGAGAGAATCCTAAGGTGAGCGAGCGAACTCTCGTTAAGGAACTCGGCAAAATGACCCCGTAACTTCGGGAGAAGGGGTGCTGGTAGCAATACCAGCCGCAGTGAATAGGCCCAGGCGACTGTTTATCAAAAACACAGGTCTCTGCAAAATCGAAAGATGACGTATAGGGGCTGACGCCTGCCCGGTGCTGGAAGGTTAAGAGGAGAGGTTAGCGCAAGCGAAGCTTTGAATTGAAGCCCCAGTAAACGGCGGCCGTAACTATAACGGTCCTAAGGTAGCGAAATTCCTTGTCGGGTAAGTTCCGACCCGCACGAAAGGCGTAACGATCTGGGCACTGTCTCAACGAGAGACTCGGTGAAATTATAGTACCTGTGAAGATGCAGGTTACCCGCGACAGGACGGAAAGACCCCATGGAGCTTTACTGTAGTTTGATATTGAGTGTTTGTGTCACATGTACAGGATAGGTAGGAGCTGAAGAATCCGGGACGCCAGTTTCGGAGGAGGCAACGGTGGGATACTACCCTTGTGACATGACCACTTAACCCGCACCCCTTTACCGGGGTGGGAGACAGTGTCAGACGGGCAGTTTGACTGGGGCGGTCGCCTCCTAAAGTGTAACGGAGGCGCCCAAAGGTTCCCTCAGAATGGTTGGAAATCATTCGTAGAGTGTAAAGGCAGAAGGGAGCTTGACTGCGAGACCTACAAGTCGAGCAGGGACGAAAGTCGGGCTTAGTGATCCGGTGGTTCCGTATGGAAGGGCCATCGCTCAACGGATAAAAGCTACCCTGGGGATAACAGGCTTATCTCCCCCAAGAGTTCACATCGACGGGGAGGTTTGGCACCTCGATGTCGGCTCATCGCATCCTGGGGCTGAAGTCGGTCCCCAGGGGTTGGGCTGTTCGCCCATTAAAGCGGTACGCGAGCTGGGTTCAGAACGTCGTGAGACAGTTCGGTCCCCTATCCGTCGCGGGCGTTGGAAATTTGAGAGGAGCTGTCCTTAGTACGAGAGGACCGGGATGGACACACCGCTGGTGTACCAGTTGTTCTGCCAAGAGCATCGCTGGGTAGCTATGTGTGGACGGGATAAACGCTGAAAGCATCTAAGCGTGAAGCCCCCTCGAGATGAGATTTCCATCATTTTAAAATGAGTAAGACCCCTGAGAGACGATCAGGTAGATAGGCTAGAAGTGGAAGTGCCGCGAGGCATGGAGCGGACTAGTACTAATCGGTCGAGGACTTAACCACGAGTTGTATAGCTGGTAGATTGATGGAGTTGGATATAGATTCAGTTTTGAAAGAACGAAAGTTTTTTTCAGAAGATAAAGTGTGGTGACGATGGCAAGAAGGATACACCTGTTCCCATCTCGAACACAGAAGTTAAGCTTCTAGCGCCGATAGTAGTTGGGGGTTTCTCCCTGCGAGGGTAGGACGTTGCCACGCAAATTGTGTAAGCTGGGCCTAGTGCCCAGCTTATTTTTGTAGCTATTTTTTTCTAATATTTTTATTTTAAGAGAATTTTTTTGAAGGAAGTTTGCTATAATAAAACGGATGATAAGGAGGAGGTAAAATCATGAAATGGATTAAAAGTACAGTATTAATGGCGTTTCTATGCGTTTTATCTGCTTGTGGAAATGGCCTATCGACTCAGGCGGTTCAAGACCAAATCGCAAGTTCAGAAGAGTCGGTTTCCAATTATCATATTACTGTGAAGCAATCGGACTATAAGGAAGGGTCGAAAACACCTGGTGCACAAACGGTGGCGAGTGCTAGCGCGTGGAAAGATGGCACAGGATACGGCTCGAAAATCGATAAAAATGCTGGTAAGGTCACGAACCAACTCGAAGTGATTGCGGATGCCAATATTGGATTTATTCGCTACTATCAAGACAAGTGGGAACAAACCATTACGGCAGCCTCAAGTCTTCAAAATACGGTTGTTTTTCCGTATGCAAAGGTGATTCAATTAACGAAGGAAATTCATCAAGAAGTACCTTGGAAGAAGACGTTCTCTGGGTACGAGAAGACCTATACAGGAAACGATGAAGCGGTTCGTAAGGCATTGACGTCGGTTCTTGGAATTGCGACGACAGATACGTCTAAAGTCGAGTTGAAAATCAAGACAGATGGCGCTGGAAATCTGATTACAAATGTTGAAATCAAGGTAACGGATGAAGGCGAACAAACGCGTAAAGAATATTCGATTGCGTACTTACAATTTAATGAACAACAAAAGAAAGCTTTGCCGCAATAAGGGCGAAGCTTTTTTCGTAAAATAAACCGCTATGACTACAAAAAAAGGCGCTTTTTTGTTACAATAGAAAAGAACAAAATATTGCGAGAAATGAAGAACATTTTGTAGACATGCGAGAGGGAGAATGCTTGCATTCTCCCTTTTTTATAACAAGAAAATATGGAGGAAAAATATGGGACGTGTGATATCCGTTGCCAACCAAAAAGGTGGAGTTGGTAAGACAACTTCGACAGTGAGTTTGGCTGCAGCACTTGCCGTTCATGGCAAAAAAGTATTGATTATTGATAGTGACCCTCAAGGAAATGCGACGAGTGGTCTTGGCGTGCAAAAAGGAGAGCTAGAACAAGATGTATATGATGTTTTAGTGAACCAAGTACCAATGGCCGATGTCATTGTACCGACAACGCGCGAGAACTTGATGATTGCTCCTTCTACGATTCAGTTAGCGGGTGCCGAAATCGAGTTAACGAGCCAACCACGTCGTGAACAACGCTTGAAGGAAGCCGTGAAGAAGATTAAAGATGACTATGATTATATCTTTATCGACTGCCCACCTTCACTAGGGCATTTGACAATGAATGCTTTTACGGCCAGCGACACAGTTCTAATCCCTGTGCAATGTGAATACTACGCACTCGAAGGGTTGTCACAACTCATGAACACGATTACGATGGTTCGCAAACACTTCAATCCGCAATTGAAGATTGAGGGCGTTCTTTTAACGATGTACGATGCGCGTACGAACTTAGGGAACGAAGTGAAAGACGATGTGATTAAGTATTTCCGTGAAAAAGTATATAAAACAATTATTCCTCGAAACGTACGTCTATCTGAGGCGCCAAGTTACGGACAAGCGATTGTCGACTACGATCCACGCTCTCGTGGTGCTGAAGTGTACATGGAGTTAGCAAAGGAAGTGTTGGCACATGAGTAAAAATCAAAAAGGAAAAGGTCTTGGACGTGGTATTGATGCGCTCTTTATGAATGACTTGGATACCATCGATGCGCTAGAGCAAGTTCAAGATTCAGAACAAATTCAGCAAATTGCTGTTTCAGAAATTCGTCCAAACCCATATCAACCTCGTAAAGAGTTCGATGAAGAGGGCTTGGCGGAATTAGCAGAATCAATTCGTCAAAATGGAGTCTTCCAACCAATTATCGTTCGTAAGTCGAAAATTAAAGGCTACGAGCTTGTGGCTGGGGAACGTCGCTTGCGTGCGTCTAAATTAGCCGAGAAAGAAACGATTCCGGCCATCGTACGTGACTACTCTGAAGAAACAATGATTCAAATCGCGGTTGTCGAAAACTTACAACGTGAAAACTTGAAACCATTAGATGAAGCGATGGCTTATCGCACATTGATGGATTCATTGAAATTAAAACAAGAAGAAGTCGCTAACCGTGTCGGCAAGAGCCGTTCATATGTAGCCAACTTCTTACGTTTATTAACATTGCCAGTCCCTGTGCAAGAACTCGTTCAAAGCGGCGAGTTATCAGCAGGACATGCACGTACTTTACTTGGATTAAAAGACCAAACGAAAATCTTACCAGTCGCTAAAAAAGCGGTGAAGGAAGGCTTAACAGTTCGTGCCTTGGAGCAACTCGTTCAATCGATTAACGAACCTGCCAAAAAGGTTGTTAAAAAAGCAGCGAAACCGAAGAAATCTATGTATATCGTTGAATCAGAAGAACGCTTAATGGATAAATTTGGAACAAGCGTGCAAATCGTCGAAAAAGGCGAACGTGGAAAAATCGAGATTGAATACCTTTCTCAAAAGGATTTAACACGTATTTTAGAAGTATTAGAAATCGAATTAGACGATTAAAAAGGAGTCTGTATGAAAGCAGGAACAACGTATCAATTACACGATCATGTGGAAATGAAAAAGCCGCATGCGTGCCAAACGAATTCCTGGGAAATCATCCGTATGGGGATGGACATTCGTATCAAGTGTGATCACTGTGGTCAAATGGTCCTTATGCCAAGACGGGAATTCGAGAAGAAGATGAAAAAGGTCACTGTAGTAGCGGCCGAAGAAAACAAATAAAGAAAGAGTGTGACAAATGACCTTAACAGCTGGAATCGTCGGCTTACCAAACGTTGGGAAGTCAACATTATTTAATGCAATTACAAAAGCAGGGGTCGAAGCAGCGAACTATCCGTTTGCGACGATTGACCCAAACGTCGGAGTGGTAGAAGTACCAGACCTTCGTTTACAAAAACTAACAGAATTAGTGAAACCAAAGAAAACTGTCCCAACAACATTTGAATTTACAGATATCGCGGGAATCGTGAAAGGGGCAAGCCGCGGGGAAGGTCTTGGAAACAAATTCTTAAGCCACATCCGTCAAGTAGATGCGATTTGCCAAGTAGTTCGTTGTTTTGAAGACGAAAATATTACACACGTGGCTGGGAAAGTTGACCCAATCGCCGACATCGAAACAATCAATCTGGAGTTAGTGTTGGCCGACCTTGAGTCAGTGGACAAACGTATTGCTCGTGTGGCAAAAATTGCGAAAACTAAAGATAAAGACGCGGTTGCAGAACTTGCAGTCTTAGAAAAAATCAAACCTGTGTTAGAAGAAGGAAAATTAGCACGTACGATTGAATTCACAGACGAAGAACTTCCAATCGTGAAAGGCTTATTCCTTTTAACAACAAAACCAATGCTTTACATCGCAAACATCTCTGAAGATGACGTGATGGAAGGCGGACATAACCAATATGTGCAATTAGTAGAAGACTATGCTGCAAAAGAAGATGCAGAAGTCGTAGTGATTTGTGCGAAAATCGAAGAAGAGGTAGCCGAATTAGAGGAAGAAGAGAAACAAGTCTTCTTAGAAGAAATGGGTATCGAAATCTCAGGGTTAGATATCTTAATCCAAAAAGCATACCACTTATTAGGATTAGCGACTTACTTTACAGCGGGTGAACAAGAAGTCCGCGCGTGGACATTCCGCCGCGGCATGAAAGCTCCGCAATGTGCGGGAATCATCCACTCAGACTTCGAGCGTGGATTTATCCGTGCCGAAACTGTAGCCTACGCAGACCTACTTGAATACGGTAGTATGACGGCTGCAAAAGAAAACGGAAAAGTTCGTCAAGAAGGTAAAGAATATGTCGTGCAAGATGGCGACGTAATGCTCTTTAGATTTAATGTATAAGGTTATCGGAGGATTGTAGCATGTCAGAACAAAACGTACAAGAAGAAGTAGTAGTGTCACTAGACGCTCTAAAAGCTGAATTAACAAATAAAAATGAACAATACATCTATCAATTAGAACGCGCATTGAAAGAAGCTGGATTTGACGAAGCGCAAATCGAAAAAGAATTATCAGTGATGCTTCCAGAAATCATTGAAAAACAAAAAGCGGGTGTGACTGCTCGTCAATTGTTTGGTACGGTAACAGAACGCGTTCAATCAATCATAGCTGGACCAACTAAAGATCCAGATGCAAAATCACCAGACTGGCAAATTGCCGTTGATGGCGGATTGTTAGTCGGCGGATTATTCGCTCTTGTTACAGGAGTGATGTTGATGTTAAACCCAAGTGCAGATACACAACCAATGGGACTCTTCACACTTATCATCAACTTTATTGCAGGGGCATTTGTGATGCTTGCGATTTCTAAAAATGCACCGAAATTCGATAATCCAAAAGGTCAACGCGGATATATCCGTTACTTAGTTGTAAGTACAGTTGCGATGGTCGCTTGGTTAATCTTAGTGGTGTTAAGCCAACAATATATCCCATCAGTGATTAACATTGTGATGAGTTACGAGTGGTACTTTACTCATCGGAGCTGCGGCTCTTGCTGGTAAATTCTACTTGAAGAAGAAATTAAATATTGTCGGCTCAGTAATGTAAGAAACGAAAACAATCTGTGTGACGGTGACGGCGAAGTGCTTCGTGAAGTCGGCAGTCATCGCACACTTCTTTTATAGAGGTGAGCATATGAAACAAAATGAAACGTTGGATCATCACGTTTTTATTAGGATTAGTTGCCTTTTTGGGACTCGGTACTACGGTTGATGCGAGAAGTTTAGTCGTTGATAAGTATGATATCGAAGCAAATATTTTTAGAAAATGGGGACGTTCAGTTCTTCGAAACGATTACCTTCCAATCGGACGGTGCGTATAATGGGGTCTTCTACAACTTGGATTACTCTGGTTTTGGGAAACCAACAGATGTCAATGCATATTTAGAAACAAGCGAAGGGCGTCTGTTAATGAACCAGGAGAATTCTGGGAAAAAGGGAACGTATCAATTAACGGATAGCGGTTCGAAGATTCAGTTCAAAGTATTTTTTTCCCATTCTCGAACTCAAAAATTAAAAGTGACATTCCAATATACGATTCCAAAAACTCATTACGAACTACTTAGATACGGCGGAATTAAACCGTAAAGTAGTCGGACAAGAGTGGGAAATCGACCAACATAATATTACGGTGAAGGTGAATATTCCTGGAACAGCTTCAAGGGAAACGCTTGTGCATGGGGGCATGGCGCAGGCCAAAAACGGGAATGTGCAAATTGCGAGCGACTATCGTTCGGTAACACTCACGGCTCCTGAAAAATAAAAAGTGGTGACTTTGTGGAAGTCCATATGCTTTTCCCACAAACATTGACACATGCGAATACAAATGTGAAAAAAACGAAAAAGCATTCGACCGTATCGTAGCCGAAGAGGAAAAGCTCATCAATGAAGAAAAAGCTCTTAAAACAACAGGCTTCATCGGAATGATTGTAGGTGGGTTCTACTTGCCTTAAATATGGTTTATGCCTTTTGCGACAGGATTCTTTGCGAATCGTAAACGTCTTGCTCAGGTGCAACATATTCCAGATCATCTCTATGAACTTCCTGAAGATATTACGCCAGCCGTCATGAATCAGGCGGTTTATGGAAAAACAGATATGACCGATTTTTAGTGCGACGGTGATGGACCTTGTTCGTAAGAAAGTCTTGAAGTTATCTGATACGGAGCCGTATACGATTACGCTTTTTGGACGATACAAAAGGAATGCTTCGTCATGAAAGATTAGCGATTCATTTACTTTTGATGTTGTTGGTGATGGAAGCACAACGATTGAACTGGAACAAGTGAAGAAGTATGCGAAAAAAATCATTCAACGACTTACTATAAAGAGTGTCAAAAATGGATGGGCGCTGTCGATACAGCGGCTGAGAAATACCGCGTCACACGTTTTGGCAAAGACGAACCTCAAGGACGTAGTGGCTTCCCAGGATGCTTACTCGTTATCATCGGGGCTTTAACGATTGGTGCGGCCTTCTTAACGAAGAATTTAAATTATTTACTGTGGACTGTTGGAGGCGTACTCTTATTGTTGGACCATTAACGCTGATCGGTACAGGAATTTTTTGCCAACCGTCGTTCTCTTTGAAGGGGAATTACGTTATCGTAAATGGCAAGCCTTTAAACAAATGCTAAAAAGATCTCTCACCAATGAAGCGGATCGAAGATTTACCAAGTATTCAACTGTGGGATCACTTCCTTGTTTACGCCATCTCTTTAGGCGTAGCGGAACACGTGATTAAAGTGTTGAAGAAATTAATACCAGACCAATTACCAAACAGTGTGTTCTATTCAACTCAAAACGGAACGATTTACTATCCTGTTTCTGATTTTAATAAGACATTTACAAGCTCATACAACACTGCGAATTCTTCGTGAACGGAAGTAGCAACTCTGGTGGATTCGGCGGAGGATCTCTGGCGGATCGAGCGGTGGTAGTGGTGGCGGATCCGGCGGTGGCGGATTCTAATCAAAGGAGAATTTATGTTAAACGAAATGATGCACAGACCAGTTGTCAAACCAGAACTGGTCGAGTACATGCGTTCAAGTCAACGCCGTTTTCCGGGGGACTTGGGTGAATTAGAAAATACAGCCAATGAATTAGGAATTCCAATTATTCCTCACGAAACAGCGGTATTTCTAGATTTTATTGTTGGATTGTACCAACCAAAAAAATATTTTTAGAGATTGGAACAGCAGTCGGATTCTCAGCGAGTTTGATGGCAACAGCTTCACCACAAGCGAAAAGTCACAACCATTGACCGCTACGAATTGATGTATAGCCGTGCGAAAGCGAACTTTGAAAGATTAGGGTTGGCCAACCGTATCACACAACTGGAAGGCGATGCGGCAGATATTTTACCAACTCTGGAACAAGGAAAATACGACTTCCTGTTTATGGATAGCGCAAAAGCCAAATATATCGAGTTCTTCCCCTATTGTATGGACGTGCTTGAAGTCGGTGGCGTGCTAATGGTTGATGATATTTTCCAAGGAGGAACGATTTTAGAAGACGTGATGGAGCGCCCAAGACGCGTGCGTAAGATTCATCGTCGTCTCAATATGTTCCTTTGATTTGGTTCAGTGACCCTAACTTTAAAATCAACTTTACTTCCACTAGGTGACGGAGTGATTCTCATTCAAAAGATGGAAGAAAAAGATTTTAAATATATTTTAGAAGAGTTGTAAATTAATCATGGAAATCCCCATTGAAAAGTTTTACAATAAGAAGGATGACAAAAGAAAGGAAGTTTTACAATGACAGATAAAGTGCGTGTACGTTATGCACCAAGTCCAACAGGGCACTTACACATCGGGAATGCCCGTACAGCTCTATTTAACTATTTATTCGCGAGACATTATGGTGGAGAGTTCATCATCCGTATCGAGGATACTGACCGCAAGAGAAATCTTGAACACGGTGAAGAAAGCCAATTAGAAAACTTAACATGGCTTGGAATGGATTGGGATGAAGGTCCAGACAAACCTGGCAAATACGGTCCTTACCGTCAATCAGAACGTGAACACATTTATAATCCACTGATCGAGCAATTAATTGCCGAAGACAAAGCGTATAAATGCTACATGACAGAGGAAGAATTGGAAGCAGAACGTGAAGGTCAACGTGCTCGTGGCGAAATGCCGCACTACAGCGGGCAACATGCTCACTTAACACAAGAGCAACGTGACGCTTTTGAAGCTGAAGGACGCACTCCTGTTGTTCGTTTCCGTGTTCCAAAGACTGGGACTTACGCATTCGACGATATCGTTAAAGGCGACATCTCATTCGAATCTACAAGTGTCGGTGGCGACTTCGTTATCTTAAAACGTGACGGAATGCCAACTTACAACTTTGCAGTAGCAGTGGATGACCACTTCATGAAAAATCACTCACGTTTTACGTGGAGATGACCATATTGCGAACACTCCAAAACAATTAATGATTTACGAAGCATTCGGTTGGGGAACCACCACGTTTCGGACATATGACATTAATCATTAACACTGAAACAGGTAAGAAATTATCAAAACGTGATGAATCAATCCCTACAATTCATCGAACAATATAAAGACTTAGGTTACTTACCAGAAGCGATGTTCAACTTTATCGCGCTTCTAGGATGGTCTCCTCAAGGTGAACACGAAATCTTCAGTCGTGAAGAATTCATCGAAATCTTCGATGAAAAACGTCTTGGTAAATCACCAGCAGCCTTCGATCCTAAGAAATTAGAATGGATTAACAACACATACGTGAAGAAAAACTCCATTAGAAGAAGTCGCTGAAATGGCGATTGCTCAATTAAAAAGAAGCAGGCGTTGTACAAGAAGAAAATTTCTCCTGAAGAACATGCATGGTTAGTGAAATTAGTGGCGTTATACCACGATCAAAATGAGCTACATGAATGAAATCGTTGAGTTATCATCTTTATTCTTCAGAAAAAGACTTCGAAGTAGAAAAACGATGAAGCCAAAGAAGTGCTTCAAGGTGAAACAGTTCCAACGGTATTGAATGCTTTTGTTGCGAAGTTAGAATCAATGGAAACATTCGATGAACCAAGTATTCTTGCAGCGATTAAAGAGGTTCAAAAAGGAAACTGGCGTGAAGGGTAAAAACTTGTTTATGCCAATTCGTGTGGCTACGAGTGGACAAACACACGGGCCGGAGATCGGCAAAACGATCGAATTGCTTGAAGAGAACGCAGCATTGCACACGTGCAAGCTGCACTTGCTCTTATTAAATAAAAGCTAACAGAAAGGGTGGCACTGACCCCCGTAAATGAGAATTAATAAAAAAACACCTCCAAGTTGATTTGGTACAATATTATCAAATACGCATGGAGGTGTCTTTTATGGTTAAAAATCGTGTTGCTTATTCAGCCGATATTAAAAAAATAAAGCCGTAGAAATGAAATTACAGGGATATAGTACAAAACAAGTAATGCAGGAGTTAAACATTAAAAACAAAAACGCAAGTAGAAACATGGTTTAGATGGTATAAAAATGGAGAAACACATCGTTTCCACCAACAGGTGGGTAAACAATATTCTTATGAAAAAGGAATGGCTAAACTTTCTGAAATCGATCAATTAAAATTAGAATTACGAAGAAAAGAAGTTGAATTAGAAATATTAAAAATACAAGGAATTGGAAAGGAAGTGTCGCCTCAAGCAGTTGTAAAATTAGTAGAAGAATTGAAAGGTAAATATACAGTTCATTTAATCTGTTTTTGCCTTAATGTACCCATATCTACTTACTACCGATGGAAAAAGAAAGACTTTTTCTCCAACCGTTATCGAGGAAAACTATTGGTAAAAATTTGTAAGAAAAACAAATTTATTTACGGGTACAGAAAGATTAAGCATTTGATTCAGAAGGAATTAAATCAGATTGTTAACCATAAGGTTGTGCAGCGGATTATGCAGAAAAATGGTTGGAATTGTGCCGTGAAACCGAAAAAAGCTATCAAAATAGGTAAACCTTTCTCAATTACTGGCAATACTCTGAATAGAGATTTTTCAGCGGATAAACCTATGCAAAAAGTTGACTACTGATATCACATATTTACCTTTCGGCCCTAAACGATTATATTTGTCGTCGATTATGGATTTATACAACGGAGAAATACTAGCTTATACAATTGGTTCTAAACAAGATACTAAGTTTGTATTGGATACTTTTAAATCAAATTGACTTACCTAAGAATGTTCTACTACATAGTGATCAAGGCAGCGTTTATACTTCCGCTGAATACTACAATCTATGTAAAGAAAAAAGGCATTATCCGCAGTATGTCCCGTAAGGGGACACCCGCAGATAATGCGCCCATCGAAAGCTTCCATTCTTCGCCAAAGTGCGAAGCTTTTACATAAAAGATGAAGTAATAACTTCATCTTCTATTGTAATTCAAATTGTAGAAAATTACATCAAATATTATAATGAAAAATAGAATCTAACAAAAATTGACTACCTGTCTCCGGTTGAATACCGGAGACGGTAGCCCCTAGGGTGTTTTTTTATTAAATTCTCACTTTTTGGGGTCAGTCCCGGTTAACGCAAACTGCGTTAACTCTTTTGTGCATAGATAGAAGAAGGAGGACTCATCGGTCCGATATACTCGAGATTCCCTCGGATGTCTTCATAATAGCGATAATGGGAGTACCGGTTCGAGCTTCAGGGTCTCTCACCTTTAAAGCTTCAAAGCAGGAGTACGTCCAGGAGTGGACTACTCCTGCTAATCTCACATTTAATACGATTCCCCATTATTGCTATTATAGAATCCGAGGTTTCTCTCGTATATCGGCCCTTTCTGCCATAAAAAGGTTAATCCTTTCTTGAATAAGAGAGTGCGACAGAACATGTAGATGCCACGTTCTCTGGCGCGGGAAGGGGAAACAGGAAGGGTGTGCTAGTAACGACCGCAACATGGACGCGCAGGGAAGGGGAAACATGGGGTACTTGATAAAACTAAGAACATAAAGTGTACGCTTGGAGGAAAAAGGGAGAAGAAAAAAACGGATGAGGGTTCATCCGTTTTTGTTGTATTTTATGACAGAAGAAGGTGAGCGAGAGTAGGTCTGCGCTGCCTCCAGGGCTCAAGTTACGCTCGATAAGAACGTTGTCGTAGTCCTCGAGTCGGTTTGCTAGTTCAGTTTCTGTTAGGGGTTGGGCTTCTTCAAATAATTGTTGTGCTTCTTGTTGCACTTGTTTATACGCATCGATTCCGCCGCGGTGAATAAGGTTTCCGTCTTCTACGAAAGTCATCAAGTAGAGAAGAAGGAGTAGGTCGCGGTGACGTGGTGTGTGCGTGTCTAGTGTATTGTAATAGTCGAGGGCTTTTTGCAAGGCTTGGGTAGCCTGTTGCTGCTTCGCCTCGAATTCCTGTGATGCCATGTTCGACGTAGAGTTTTTCACCGTAAGAGAGATGTTCTTTTTGGTCGAGGTTGGCAAAGTCCACTTCGATGAGGTGGCGCGTCATTAGGTGGCAGTAATACAAGGCTTCAGGAATGTTGCCTTTTGTAGTGAGCTGTAGCCCCTAAGACGAGGGCAAAGGAGAAGTTGGCCCTTTATGAGTGTTAATATTGTTGGTAGCGGCCATCATTGCGTCTTCGGCTTGTTTTTCCAAGGAATCGAAGCTCGTTAAATAAGTCGAGTGGAGTGCCATTGTGGCGGCTTCCTGCTTCGGCGTAGGCCAGTAAATAAGGGCGGAGAGCAACGATACTTTTGATAGAAGGTTTCCTTTGTCATGTCCTTATGAGCGCCGACAGAAATAGGGTCCACTAAGCCGGGTTTTTGGCGCGAGATTGACTTCTTGTAGAAGTGCGTCTGTAGCCACTTTTGCTAAAAACTCAGGATTAATCAATGTGTAATTTCTCCATCTGTTTCAAAAATAAATTGTAATGAGCGGTCTAGTGCTCGTGTGTAATCAGCGTGATTTGTTCCACATCGTTATTGAGCATGCCGCGATAGATGAGTTTGTGTTCCTCGAGCGCTTTTTGTACGGCGTTCTGATGAACGGATCGATAGGTCGCGGAAGTAAATCACGTATGTACGTAATTCAAATACGATTTCTTTTTAGACGTGTCATTTGGCATTTTTCGTAGATGAAATCATTGAAAGTCGTGAAGTTTGCAAGTACTTCGTCGACTTTTGTCTTCGTTGTTGAGACGTTCGCATTCTTCGAGGATGCCGCTCAACTCTTTGAAGTCTTCTTTCGTCATAAGTTTCATCGCATTAATTGTTGCCAATGTGTCGAGTGATTTTTCTAATTTCGTAAATTTCATGGGCATCTTTAATGGAAATTCCTTTTACGATGACACCAATCTTAGGGATGTGTCTCTACTAGGTGCTCTTTCGTTAACTCGTTAAGAGCGTAGCGAATGGGTGTACGGCTGATGTTTAACTCAGTCGAGAATTCTTTCTCGTTAATACGCGTACCTGCAGGGATTTCTCCTAAGATAATCGTTTTACGAAATGCTTCGTAGAGCGAAATTTTAAGAGGTTTGTTTTTGGGTAATATCTAAATTTTTTTCTTTACCGCTTGGATAATCGCTGACATAGTAGCCTCCTGAAATTATTGTAAACATTAGAAATAGTATAAACGATAAGATGGTAAAATGCATAAAAAGACTTGTTAGGCTAAGCCTAAACAAGTCTTTTTCACAAATTCAATTGTTTGATTATTGTGGTAAGTATAATGGCATGTGACCCATTAATACGATTGTTACAACGAAGATGACGAAGATAACAGCTGCGTATTTAGCTGATTCTTTTGCCATTCACCCATGTCTAATCCTGTTAGACGTAATAGTAAGTAGATGAACGCTACTAATGGGCTTAATAAGTGGAATGCTTGACCCATTAATGAAGCTAATGCCATTTGCATATCTGTGAAGCCGTATTGACGTCCAACTTCAGCGAATGGAATTAATACTCCGTAGTAGAATCCGTCGTTTGTTAAGAAGAATGTACCAGGGATCGAGATTAATGCAATGATTAATGACCAGAATCCTGCTAATTGTTTAGGGATGATTTGAACGATGCTATCTGTTAAAGCAGTTGCCATTCCAGTTCCTTGGAATAATCCCATGAATACTCCGGCACCGAATACTAGTAATACTACTTGTACAGCATCCCCAGCGTTGTCCCCAATACGTTTAGATTGAGCTTTTAAGTCTGGGTAGTTAATCATTAAGGCTAAACCTGTACCAACTAAGAATAATACAACTGGTTTCACTTCGATTGAATTGATGAATGAACCAGCAACCAACCAACCGATTAATACGATTGTTAAGATAGCGTTGATTACGAAGTTTTTGTGGACGACGTTTTTCTAATACTTCAGGATCAGAAATTGTAGTCAATTCGTTTAATTCTTCTTCAGTTAATTCTTGGATACCTAAACGAGCGCGTTCTTTTTTACCCATTGAGCGAGCAACAAAGAAGATTACGTAAAGAACTGAAAGAATCATACCTGGTGCTAAGTAAGCTAGGATATCTGCTTCTACACCAAGAACTGACATCGCACGAGCAGTAGGTCCGCCCCATGGTAATAAGTTCATGATAGTGTTTTTGTAAGATAATAAGAACCCCTAAGTTCATTAATTTCATGTCTAATTTTTGTAAATTGGCACGAAAGCTGAGCAGCAGATTAATGTAGTTGTTGTTCCGTCACCGTTTAATGATACGGCAGCAGCAACGATAGCAGTAGCCATCAATACTTTCATTGGGTCGCCTTTAGCGAAGCGAATCATTTTTGTTAGTGATTGGATCGAATAATCCAGCGTCTAACATTGTAGAGAAGTAAAGGATTGCGAATAGAAGCATAATTCCTGTTTCAGCAGTCCCTTTCATCGCTGTTAATTTATCTTTTGAGTTATTTCCGAATAACCCTTTGGCGAATTAATGTACCGATGTTAACGTCTTGGACTTGACCTGTAGCAACTAAAAATAATTGCAAAAACTAATGGAATTAATACTAAAGCTGTAAATGGTGACATTTTTCTTCATGATAACGTACATGAAAAATTGCCATCATTACGTAAGCTGAAATTGTGATAACCATCATATCTTCCTTTCTTTATTAAAAATTGTTTTTAGTTGGAGAACCGTTCAGTCGCTAAAACCTGAAAGGGAGCTCCACGAACTCATTAGGGTAGAATGAATTCGTTTACTTATAGCGATATCTTAAACAATATTTAATAAAAAAAGATAGTGTTTTCATAACGAAAAACATTAAAAAGAACAGTTTGATGTGACAAATTGAGCATAATATTTATATCCTATTTATAATAAAACACCAAAAGAACAGGAAAAACCCCTGTTTCTAGTTTAGGTATGACGCTGTTTTCTGTATAATAATTGCATGTAGATTATGTTGGGAAGGGAGTGAAGGAATGGGAATTCTCCAACGATTATTTGGCAAGAAGAACTCTGAAGCAACGGAACACGCATCGACGAAGTCTGCACAAACAGAATCTGAATGGGAAAAAAATTAGAAGCTTTTTGTACCGGTAGAAGCAGAAGAAGCTAAGCACGTCTCAATCATTGCAGCGGCGATTGCGGCCTCAGATTATCCAGAAAGCCAATTTGTGGTCAAACGCGTCCTTAAACGCAACCCAGAAACCAAGATTATCTCGGTTATTGCCTCAGCGATTGCTGCAGGTGAATCAAATGACAGTCAATGGGCTGTTAAAGAAATCTACCAAAAACGCAATTCATAATATATTTTTAGGAGGAATGTTACGATATGTTACGTAAAATTCAAAATTAAAGTAGACGGTCAAGAGTACCAAGTAGAAATGGAAGAAATCGAGCAGTTGCCCTCAGCAGCCCTGTAGCACCAGTTGCAGCTCCAGCGGCACCTGCAGCACCAGCATGAAGCTGCTCCAGCTCCAGCAGCTCCTGTAGCATCAACACCAGCCGGCGCAGACGCAATGCCATCTCCAATGCCAGGGAACATCTTACGTATTTTTAGTAAACGTAGGGAGACACTGTTACTGAAAACCAACCATTAATGATTTTTAGAAGCAATGAAAATGGAAAACGAAATCGTTGCAGCTAAAGCAGGGGTTGTAGCAGGAATTCACGTTAAAGAAGGTCAAGTGGTAAACCCAGGAGACGCTTTAATTACAATTAACTAATTTTAATAACTTTCAAGGAGTGAAACAGTGGAAACATTAGTTCAAAATATAATGTCTATTACTGGCGGCCAAATCTTCATGATGCTTGTCGGTGCCCTATTAATGTACTTAGGGATTAAAAAAGAGTACGAACCAACATTATTAGTACCAATGGGATTAGGTACAATTTTAGTAAACTTCCTGAACTGGGGTTCTTGACCAAGTCGTTGGTGGACAACAACAACACGGGGTTCTACAAATCTTATTCGAAATCGGTATCGAAACTGAATTATTCCCATTATTAATCTTCATCGGTATCGGTGCGATGATCGACTTCGGTCCATTATTACAAAACCCATTCATGTTATTATTCGGTGCGGCAGCTCAATTCGGTATTTTCTTCGTAGTCGTTGTAGCTGTATTATTCGGATTTGACATTCGTGAAGCAGCTTCAATCGGTATCATCGGTGCTGCTGACGGTCCTACATCAATCTTCGTTGCGAACCAATTAGCCCCTCAATTACTTGGAGCGATTACGGTTGCGGCCTACTCATATATGGCTCTTGTTCCGATTATCCAACCAATCGCTATCAAGATGGTTACAACAAAAGCAGAACGTCGTATTCGTATGACATACCACGCTTCAGGCGTATCTAAATTAACTAAAATCTTGTTCCCAATCATTATCACAATTGTGGCAGGTTTCATTGCTCCAATTTCATTACCACTTGTTGGATTCTTAATGTTTGGTAACTTATTACGTGAATGTGGCGTTTTAGATAACTTAGCTCAAGCGGCTCAAAATGAATTAGTAAACATTGTTTCTATTCTATTAGGGGATTACAATCTCAGTTAAAATGCAAGCTGATTTATTCTTAAATGTTCAAACATTAATGATCATCTTGTTCGGTTTAGTAGCCTTCATCATGGACTCAATCGGTGGTGTGGTATTTGCTAAAATCTTGAACTTATTCCGTAGAGAAAAAGATCAACCCAATGATCGGAGCTGCAGGTATCTCTGCATTCCCAATGTCAAGTCGTGTTATCCAAAAATGGCGACAGACGAAGATCCTCAAAACTTCATCTTAATGTACGCTGTTGGAGCTAATGTTTCTGGACAAATCGCTTCAGTTATTGCTGGTGGATTATTATTATCATTCTTCATGTAATAATATAGAAGGAAAAGGAGGAAAACGATGACTTTCAACGCAGAACATTTTAACACAAGCTTTCGAATTAATGGCTTTAGGGATGGGTGGAGTTTTCCTAGTATTAGAATTTATATGCCGTTTCTGCTCTTTTATTAAAAAGCATTCCCGCCAAAAATAAGGAGGCCGTTCCATGGAAAAATTTCATTCTCAAACGTTTATGGCTCGATCGTGATAAGAAAGCCCGTCAAGATTGGGAATGGTTAATGGATCAAGCTAACCTTGGCAAAAACAGAGCAGGTTGATTATACAATTGCGATTTACCATACTTCGGTGAACCAGCAGCAACCGGTTCTTTAGACCGCAACATTTTTAAAATGTTTAGTGGTTTGTAAAAGTATCAATCAGAAAATCTGTTGACGCATCTCGTGATGGCGCTCTTAGATGAATTAAGAGAACGTTCTTATACAAATAGTTTTTGTCTACACGAAACCAAAGAACATTGTCTTCTTTAAATCTTTTGGGGTATCGCGTGGTTGCCGAAACAGAAAACCTTGCCTTTTTAGAACAAGGTATCCCATCTTTTTAGTGATTACTTAAAATTACTCAAAGAACATTTCGTAGAAGGAACTAGCAATAGTGCAATCGTCATGAATGCGAATCCTTTTACACTGGGACATCAATACTTGCAGAAACGGCTGCGAGTCAGTCGAGTCACCTCTACGTGTTTGTTGTTTCCGAGGATCGTTCGTTCTTTCATACGAACGACCGCATGGAAATGGTGAAACGAGGCGTGAGTCATCTGCCAAACGTAACGGTGCTTCCAACGAGAGACTACATGGTCTCAAGTGCGACTTTCCCATCGTACTTCTTGAAAGAGAAGGCGGATTTGGAAGTGGCAAAAGTTCAAGCAACATTGGATGCAACACTCTTCTTAGAAAATATTGTTCCAACGTTACAATTGACCAAACGTTATGTTGGTCAAGAACCACTTTCCCCAGTAACCTCCGTTTATAATGACGCGCTAAGAGCTGCTTTTGGGAGCGACTTAGAGCTAGTGATTATAGACAGACTTTCTGCCAGGGACGAAGTGGTGAGTGCGACGCGGGTGCGCGCTGCCATTCAAGACAAAAACGTAGACGAGTTGAAACTACTCGTTCCAGCAACTACGTATCATTATTTAGAAGAAAAACATTTCATTGGTTAAAATCCAAAAGAAAAGGTGGAAACAACAATGGAAATTAAAAAGTGTAGTAGTCGGCACTTTGGAATCAAGTGACATCATGATCACTTTAAACCAAGTACCGCTGGTCGAATCGACATTCAATTAGAAAGTAGTGTCGAAAAAACAATTCGGAAATCAAATCCGTCGTGTGATCGAAGAAACTTTTAAAAGAACTAGGGTTACTTCAGCAGAAGTCATCGCAGTTGATAAAGGGGCTTTAGATTGCACAATTCAAGCTCGTACAGTGACAGTTGTTCACCGTGCAGCAGAAGTTGAAAACTACGACTGGAAGGAGATCGACTCATGGAACGCTTAAGAAGAACAATGATGTTCGTACCTGGTTCAAACGCAGCAATGTTGCGTGACGCTCCACTTTACGGCGCAGACTCAATTATGTTTGACTTAGAAGATGCTGTTTCTTTAAAAGAAAAAGACTCAGCTCGTGTATTAGTACATTTCGCTTTAAAAAAACTTTTTGACTACAGCAATGTAGAAACAGTTGTACGTATTAACGGTTTAGATACAACAGGTGCTTTAGATATTGAAGCCGTTGTATTAGCTGGTGTTAACGTTGTTCGTTTACCAAAAACCGAAACAGCTCAAGATATCGTAGACGTGGATGAAATCATCACTCGCGTTGAACGTGAAAACAACATCCCAGTAGGTCGCACTAAAATGATGGCTGCGATTGAATCTGCTGAAGGTGTGTTAAACGCTCGCGAAATCGCTAAAGCAAGTGACCGTTTAATCGGTATCGCTTTAGGTGCTGAAGACTACGTAACAAAACATGAAAAACTCGTCGTTACCCTGATGGACAAGAGTTATTCTTCGCTCGTAGCATGATTTTTACACGCGGCTCGTGCTGCAGGAATCGCTGCAATCGATACTGTTTACTCTAACGTAGACAACATGGATGGATTCCGTGAAGAAGTAGAACGCATCAAACAATTAGGTTTCGATGGAAAATCTGTTATTAATCCTCGTCAAATTCCTGTGGTTAATAAAGTTTATGCACCAACAGAAAAAGAAATTCAAAAACGCTAAAGAAGTTATTTTGGGAATTCGTGAAGCTGAAGCTAAAAGGATCAGGTGTTATCTCAGTTAACGGTAAAATGGTCGATAAACCAATCGTGGAACGTGCTGAGCGCGTAATCGCATTGGCAAAAGCGGCTGGATTGATTAGCGAGGAGGAAATTTAAGATGGTATTAAATAAAGCTGGACGTGAAATTCCACAAGAATATGCAGATCAATATGGGGTATACGAAGGTGAGTCAGTCTGCATTAAACCTTATGAAGCAGCTATGCCGTAAATCAAACCTGTTGAACCTCGTCAAGAAAAATTATTAGGTAGCATTCGTGAAGCTATCGAAAAAAACTGGCTTAAAAAGATGGCATGACAATCTCATTCCACCACCACTTCCGTGAAGGAGACTATGTAATCAACATGGTTATGGATGAAATTGCAAAAATGGGGGATTAAAAACCTATCAATCGCGCCTTCTTCAATCGCGAACGTACACGAACCATTAATCGAACACATCAAAAATGGTGTCATTACAAACATCACTTCATCTGGTTTACGTGATAAATTAGGGGCAGCTATCTCTAGCGGTATCATGGAAAACCCAGTTGTGATTCGTTCACATGGTGGACGTGCTCGTGCGATTACTGCAGGAGACATCCACATCGACGTTGCCTTCCTTGGAGCTCCAAGTTCTGACGAGTACGGTAACATCAATGGTACAAAAAGGAAAAGCAACCTGCGGCTTTTTAGGATACGCAATGATCGACGCTAAATACGCTGACCAAGTAGTTGCGATTACAGATAGCCTTGTACCTTATCCAAACACACCAATCAGCATTCCACAAACAGACGTGGACTACGTGGTTGTTGTAGATGAAATCAGGGGATCCTAAAAAGGGATTGCCAAAGGGCAACTCCGTTTCACGAAGAACCCTAAAAGAATTATTAATCGCAGAATACGCTTCTAAAGTAATCACTGGTTCTCCATATTACAAAAGAAGGATTCTCATTCCAAACTGGTACAGGTGGAGCTTCTCTTGCTGCAACCTCGTTTCATCCGGTGAAGCAATGATTAAAGACGGCATCAAAGCAAGCTTTGTACTTGGTGGTATTACAAACTCAATGTGCGAATTGTTAGAAGAAGGGCTAGTTGAGAAAGTCATCGACGTTCAAGACTTCGACCACCCATCAGCAATTTCACTTGCAAACAATGCAAACCACTATGAAATCGACGCAAGCATGTACGCAAACCCATTATCTAAAGGTTCAGTAATTAACCGTTTGGACGTTGCAATTCTTTCTGCTTTAGAAGTAGATACAGACTTCAACGTAAACGTAATGACAGGGTCTGACGGAGTTATTCGTGGAGCTTCAGGTGGTCACTGTGATACAGCCTGCTTCAAAAATGTCAATGGTTATCAGCCCATTAGTACGTGGACGCATCCCTACATTCGTAGAATCAGTAAATACTGTGATTACTCCAGGTACAAGTGTGGACGTGGTTGTTACTGAAATCGGTATTGCAATCAACCCTAACCGTCAAGACTTAATTGAACACTTCAAAGGGTTAGATGTACCTCAATACACAATCAAAGAATTACAAGAAAAAGCATACAGCATCGTTGGAAACCCAGAACCAATCCAATATGGTGATAAAGTGGTTGTGGTGATCGAATACCGTGATGGAAGCATCATCGACGTTGTTCGCAATGTTTAATTCCTTGTTTGACGGAGCACCTGTGGATATCATGCAAAATGCTTGATGCCAGAGAAAGACGTGCTCATACCCAACAACAATTACTAGAACACTTTAACCTGTGTATTGGTGTCTATTACACTCAATATTCCAGGTCCTGTAAAAAATTCAGAGGCGATTACAACCGTCTTCGCCTCTGTCATTTCTGAATTAGATGAGGCTTTACAGTCTTTTGAGAAGCTTCACCAAGAAGACTTCTCGCCTCAGACAGGGATGGAATTTTACCGAGTCCTTCTGCGCAGACGCACTTCATGTCAAGCGTGCTTGTACGGAGTTTGAAGAAGGACACCCACTGGACGATTACTCGATATCGATGTTGTTGAAAATGGCTGAGATACACCAACCCAATTTCCAGAACAGCACTTGGAATGTCTCCAAGACGTTGTTTTATCTGCAATGAGGAAGCAAAAGTGTGCGCCCGTTCTAGAAAAAGCACACAGTTCCTGAGATGCAAGAGCATATTGCTCGCATTGTTGCAGCATACACATCCATCGAAAGACCTTAAGAAAGGAAGATATTATGAGCAAAAATTATCCGTTTAACTGAAACGGTTTTGGTGACGGACAACAAAGTCAAATCACGACTCGTATGTCAACTGAAGATATGTTACCAATCTTGGAAACATTAGACCAAGCTGGCTTCCATGCGTTAGAAGTATGGGGAGGAGCAACTTTTTGACTCTTGTATTCGTTTCTTGAATGAAGACCCATGGGAACGTCTCACGTCAAATTCGCGCAGCAGTTAAAGATACAAAATTGCAAAATGTTATTACGTGGACAAAACCTATTAGGATACCGTCACTATGCTGATGATGTGGGACGTTTATTCGTAGAAAAATCTGTACAAAACGGAATCGACATTATTCGTGTATTCGATGCTTTAAACGATGTTCGTAACATGAAGACATCAATCGAAGCAACAAAAATTAGCAGGCGGACACTGCCAAACAGCAATCTCTTACATAACAAGTCCAGTTCACACTGTGAACTACTATGTTGATTTGGTAGGACGCATGGCAGAATTCGGTGCAGACTCAATCTGTATTAAAGACATGGCTGGGGTATTAACACCTCAAACAGGTTACGAATTAGTAAGCCGTATTAAAGAAAAACTGATCTTCCTTTAGAAGTTCACATCACGCTACAAGTGGTATTTCTGAAATGACTTACTTTAAAAGTAGCCTGAAGCAGGCGCAGACATCATCGACACTTGCTTATCATCATTCTCTGGTGGTACAAGTCAACCTGCAACTGAATCAATGGCTTTTAGCACTTAAAGATTTAGGCTTCGAAACAGGCGTTGACATGAAGAAAGTGGAAGAAGCTAACAGCTTACTTCAACGGCATTCGTGATAAATTTCCGTGCAGAAGGTATCTTAAACCCCTAAAGTAAAAGATACAGAACCAAAAACATTAATTTACCAAGTACCTGGTGGAATGTTATCAAACCTATTAAGTCAATTAACAGAACAAGGCTTAGCTGACAAATACGAAGAAGTATTAGCAGAAGTGCCAAAAGTTCGTGCGGACTTAGGTTACCCACCACTTGTAACGCATTATCACAAATGGTTGGTACTCAAGCGGTAATGAACGTGGATTTCAGGCGAACGTTTCAAACTCGTTCCAAAAAGAAATCAAAGACTACGTTTTAGGATTATATGGACAAGCTCCAGCAGAGATTAATCCTGAGTGAAAGCAAAAATTATCGGAGATGCAGAAGTTGTGACTGTTCGTCCAGCTGACTTAATCGAAGATCAATTACCAGAAATTCATGAAGAGATTAAAGAATACGCTAAATCTGACGAAGATGTGTTAATGTATGCACTCTTCCCACAACAAGCGAAAGATTTCTTAGGTCGCCGCGAAGATCCATTCTACGATGTACCATTACAAACAGTAGATGTGACTTTAGACTTGCTAATAATTTTCTAAGAAAGCTGAAAGGCTAGGTCTGCGCCCTGGCTTTTCAGCTTTTTGTGTGCTTTTAAACTGTGCTATAATGAGGGAAAGACAATGCAAGGAAGTGAAGAATGGACGTTTTAGAGAAGATATGGAAACTTATAAAGAAATGATCCGGCGGCAAGAAGTAGCTTGAAATCGTCTTGACGTACCCAGGCTATCATGCTACGGTCTTGCAACGTGCTGCGCATTGGTTACATACAAAGGCAAAATTGAGACTACTGGCTCGAATGGTGAGTGGCTTTTAGCAGGTTCCTAACAGGCATCGAGATCCACCTAGGGCAAATGATTGACGCAGGTTCTTTATCGATCACGGTATGGGAATCGTAATCGGAGAAACCACCATTATCGGGGACGACGTGAAAATGTTCCATGCGGTGACCTTAGGTGGAACTGGGAAAGATACTGGCGCGCCATCCAACCATCGAAAAACGATGTGCTCTTATCGGCGCATTCGCAAGTGATTGGACCTGTAACGGTTGGAGAATATGCAAAATTGGAGCGGCAGCAGTTGTGTTAGACGACATTCCTGCTCATACCACAGCAGTTGGACTGCCAGCGAGAGTGGTTCTGCGTCCATACACCAGAAGAAATTGAAAGAGATACGACTATCGAGGAAACTTATGATCCAAATCTACAACACCTTAACAAGACAAAAGAAGCATTTAAACCGATTGAAGAAGGCAAAGTACGTCATGATGTGTAGTGGGTCCCTACGGTTTATAACTATATTCATATTGGAAATGCACGTAGTACGGTTTCCTTTGATACGATTCGCCGTTATTTTGAATACTGCGGCTATGACGTGAATTTCGTTTCGAACTTTACAGACGTGGACGATAAAATCATTCGTGTGGCTAACGAAACAGGTATGACGGCTGAGAAGTTTCTAAAAATATATCGAAGCGTTCTTTGAAGATACAAACGCGCTAAACGTGAAGAAGGCGACTCTAAATCCAACGGTTATGAACACAATGGATGACATTATTGCCTTTGTAGCGGACTTAGTCGATAAAGGAATGGCCTATGAATCTGAAGGCGATGTATTTCATCACTGAAAAATTCAAAGACTATGGAAAACTTAGCGACCAACGCATCGAAGACTTACAAATCAGGGCAAGTAATCGTACAGCCTCAGAAGATGATGCAAAAACGCAACCGTTAGACTTTGCATTATGGAAGAGCGCAAAAACCAAATGAAATTAGCTGGAACTCCATGGGGCAAAGGTCGTCCAGGATGGCATATTGAATGCTCTGTAATGGCGACAAAACACTTAGAGCGATACGATTGACATTCACGGTGGTGGACAAGACTTAGTGTCCCTCACCACGAAAAACGAAATCGCGCAAAGTGAATCAAAAACAGGTAAGAAATTTGCGAACCACTGGATGCACAATGCATTCGTAAACAATGGGCGAAGAAGATGAGTAAATCTCTTGGAAACTTCATGCTCGTTCAGACTTAATCCAACAACTTGACCCCACAAGTACTCCGTTTCTTCTTAGCAAGCGCGCTAATACCGTCGTCCGTTGAAATTTAGCGAAGCGGCTCTTCAAGAAGCGACATGAACCTTGAAAAGTACAAACAACCTTCAAGAACGCACGCTACCGCTTTAGAAAACAGCCGTAGATGCATTACCAGAAGATGCAGAACGTTTAGCGGAAATTTGCAGCGATTGAAGCAGAATTCCAAAAAGAAATGGATGATGACTTCAACGCGGCCAACGGTATGACGGTAAAAGTATATCAATGGTTGAAAGAATGGAATGTGTATTTAGAACAAGAAGTCGTTTCAAAAGCTAGTACTTGAAGCGCTCCTTGAAAAGCAACGGTTCTATTTGGAATCTTCGGTATCGTTGAAAAACAAGAAGCATTACTCGATGATGATATTCAGCGTTAATCGATGAACGTCTTGAGCGCGTAAAGACGAAAACTTTGCTCGCAGTGACGAGATTCGTGATTTACTAAAAAGAACAAGGGATTGTATTAGGGACACTCCACAAGGAACACGATGGAGAAGAGAAGCATGACAGAAAAAACTGGAAGCTACTAAATGGGTTATTTTGGCCTACATGGGTGACGGATTTATGAAGTGTATGTCAGAAATCACGTGATGCAAAAAGGGTTAACAAAGCCAAATCAATTGCATGCGACCGCAACGAAGTTTGTTTCGGCAAGCAGCAAGCACGCTTGATGCAACAAATGCTGGAACAAGAAACTCTTAACAGAAGAAGAATTAGAAATTTACAAACGAGGACGCAATAGTAAGAGTCAGCCTGATTGCCAAAATGCAGACAGTAGGAACGTACCGTCATTGCGACTGGTTTTGAAGCATTAATGGGTACTTATATTTATCCGGTCAACAAGCCCGACTAGAAGAACTCATTAATTGGTGCTTACAACAAGTGGAAGGTGAATAGCAATATGGCACGAAATGAATATGCACCAAAGAAAAATCAAGAAACGGAAATCGTTCAGACCGTGGACGTTCTGAGCGCAGAGAGAAGAGACAGCGCCCAGCTCATGAACACGTAGAACGCACTGAAGCTCAAGAAGTAGTAGACTTCGTGTTTGGTCGTCATGCAGTGGTCGAAGCCTTGCAGACGCCGGACCGTGTGAATCGCGTCTTTATCCAAGAAGGAACTTCTGGACGAGATGCTGCAAAAGGTGATTGAACTCGCGGTGAAAAAGGCTCAAAGTTCAAACCGTTCCAAAGAGCAAAGATTGAAGATCTTGTTGGCAATGCCGTTCACCAAGGGTTAGTGGCTTTCCAATTGCGGCGTATGAATATGCCGACTTAGAAGATGTCTTAAGAAAGCCGAAGAAAAAGGCGAGGATCCATTTATCGTTATCTTAGATGGATGGAAGATCCTCCTAACTTAGGGGAAGTATTTACGAACAGCTGACGCAACAGGCGTTCACGGGATTGATATTCAAAACGCCGTTCCGCTTCACTGACAGCGACCGTTGCAAAAGCCTCAACTGGAGCCATCGAACATGTGCCGGTGGTGCGCGCGACGAATTTTAATCGCAGACGATTGAACAATTGAAGGCTAGAGCGTCTGGGTATTTGGAACCGACATGAACGGAACCGACTACCGCAAATGGAATACTAGCGGACCTCTTGCAATTGTGATGGGACGAAACGAAAAGGCGTGTCTCGTATCGTGAAAGCGTGGACGAAATGGTGACTATTCCGATGGTTGGTCATGTCCAAAGTTTTGAAACGCTGAGCGTGGCGAGTGCCTTAATGATGTACGAGAGTCTCTCGTAACCGTTCGTTCGTAGGAAACGGGGATGCCATGTGAAAAAGCGACTGTACATTGTGGATGGCTATAATATGATTGGCGCTTGGCCAGAGCTATGGCAGTGAAGAAGCAAGACGACTTAGAGAGTGCAAGGGATTTACTCATCCAACGCTGCTCGAATTTTCAGAAGTTTGAAAATATCGAAGTCTGGATTGTATTCGATGCGCAGTTTGTACCAGGTATTACCCAGTCATTTGATGAGGCCGAAGTCAAGGTGATACGTCTGAAGGGGAGACGGCGGATAGCTATATTGAGCGTACGGTATCAGAAATGAACACGCGACTCATTCAAGTATCCGTGGCTACCAGCGACTCGGCGAACAGTGGCTCATTTTCAAAAAGGAGCCCTGCGTCAAATCAGCTAGAGATTTTTATAAGGAATTAGAAAGTAGTAGGATAAACAAACAGAGATGGCACGCACTTTCCATCATAAAGGAAGTACGCGCCGAAATCCCTGGAGTGACGCACAAATGGCGCTGCTGAATCATTTGCGCTTCAGCTTGGGAGGCAGTGCAGAAAAATAGTGAATTAGCGCATTTCAAACACGTAACTTCACACTTCTCTTCATAAATTGTGGTGTGTGATTTCATATTAATGATGTACAATCTGTGAAGAAAACTTATAATAATTATAATTTAGCTATAAAAAGGAGTGTATGTCATGCATATCTTAATGATTGAAGATATGAAGCAGTTATGAAATGATGGAAATGTTTTTGAAAACGAAGGTTGGAAGGCAAGCTTCACCACGATGGTAAAGAAGGTCTTGATGCATTCTTAGAAAACCAAAACAAATGGGGCGTTGCTCATCTTAGATGTCAACTTTACCAAGCATGGACGGAATGAATTTGCCGTCAAATCCGTCAAGTGAACTAAAACGTTCCAATCGTAATGCTTACAGCACGCGATTCAGAAAGTGACCAAGTTATCGGTCTTGAAATTGGTGCAGACGACTACGTTGCAAAAACCATTCAGTGCCGTAACGATTATGCTCATATCAAAGCATTATTACGTCGTACACAACGTGCTACTGTTGCAGACAACACATTTGCTTCAGAATTCGATGTTGAAACAGATCACGTGAAAATCAATACGAAAACACACGAAGCATTTATCGATGGCAAACAAATCGAAAACTTAACACCAAAAAGAATTTGACTTATTAATGGTTATGGCGAAACATCAACGTCGTATTCACTCGTGAACACTTATTGACGAAGATTTGGGAAGATCCATTCTATGGTGACGAGCGTACCGTTGATGCTCACATTAAGAAGCTTCGCCAAAAAATCGAAGCGGTTGGCCCACACGTAATTCATACAGTTTGGGGCGTAGGATATAAATTTGACGATAGCGAGTTGTAATCCATGAAATACTTTTATCAGCAACTCTTCGGGTTCGTATCCGTGGTGCTGTTAACGATTGCTGCTTGTGGAATTCTTTTCTACAACGTAATGAGTAATAATGTGTATACACAGCGTTCTCAGCAATTGCAGTCGTATGCTAAAGGATTAATTGCGACTGATATGAGCGATGCGGATATTTATAAGTTGGCACCATTTTACGCGAGGAAAAATGTCAGTATAGCGATGTTTGATGAAAACAACGCGATGACCTATCCGTCTAGTAGTTTAGATACAAATTCTGCACTAACAGAGGATGAATTAAATCACTTAAAAAATGGTGCTGCGATTAACTTGAAGGAAGTTCAAATGAACTTTACCGGAGAAGCCGTAGATAACTTAATCACGGTATACTATCCCATTATTAAAAATGGACAGTAGTAAAGGATATGTGGCTTTAGCCAGTCCGATGAGTCGTATTCAAACCGAAGTACGCGAACTTCGTAATTCGATGTTTATTGCGTTTGGCGCTGCGATTATCAGTGGAATTATGATGAGTTTTGTTTTTGAAAACTATCAAACACGTCGTATCAACAAGTTGCGTAAAGCGACGATAAGATCTCGGAAGGGGGACTTCGATGTTCAGCTTCCGGTTGAGAGTCGTGACGAGTTTGACGACTTAATGAAAGACTTTAACAACATGGCGCATTCGCTTCGCGAGTCTGAAAGAGAGGTTGAGCGACAAGAAAATGTCCGCCGCCAATTTATGATGGACGTGGCGCACGAAATGCGTACACCATTGACAACCATGAATGGATTGCTCGATGGCTTGAAATACAATATGGTGCCAGAGTCTCGTCGTGGACGTTCACTGGAACTCATTTCTAGTGAAACACAACGATTGATCAGGCTCGTTAACGAAAACCTCGACTACGAGAAGATTCGTTCGAACCAGATTGTATTAGTGCAACACTCGTTTTGCAGCTGATTGGAGCCATCCAGACCGTTGTAGAACAAATTCGCGAACTAGCAGTAGTATAATACTTTGCGCTATGAATGCGATACAGACTTCAGCGTTTATGCCGACTTGCACCGTTTTGCCAAATCTTGGTAAAACATCACCAAAGAATGCGAACCAATTTACGGATAACGGGAAATTCTAGTGAAGGCGTGGAATGAAGGTAAAAAGCGATTGTTGAAATTTCTGATACAGGTATCGGAATTGACGAGGCGAAATTAAAGAAAAGATCTGGGAACGTTTCTACAGCGGACGTTTCAAGAAAGAGCACGAAGTACGGAGAAAGCGGCCTTGGCCTTGCGATTGTGAAGTCGCTTGTGGATAGTCACCGCGGTAAAATCTCTGCGAGAGTGAAGTCGGCAAAGGGCACAACGTTTAGAGTCGTATTCCCTGGCGAAAGTGAATTGTAATTTAAGGAGAACGAACAAGGAGGAAGAACATGTATTTACTTGGGTCCATTCTATCAATGGCTAGTCCGATTATTTTGATGGGCGAGTGAATCACCTTCCACTTGTTCGTTTGTTCTATTTTCAGTGACCACGCAATCATCCTGTTTCTCGGATGGCTGATCGTTTGGTCTATTTATTTATTCTCACGGAAAAAGGCGAAATCGTCTGGAAGTGGGAGGTCTACTGAAATTTGTTTATCTTCGAGATTATATTGCTCGCGCAGCTCACGATTTTCAGAGCACGAACGAGACGTTTACGCACAGATTGTCGCATCCGCTCTCGGATATTATGTGAGTGCCGTTTGTCGATAGTATTAAAATTATTTATGCAAAGTTCGGTCTTTCGCAGCGTATTATAATGTATGGAAATATCGCGTGGTTTATGCCGCCGGATTTTTCTGCGGTTTTGCTCTATGGAAAAGAAAAAGGATTTTCCTCGTTCACTCTGGTACGGGTTCTGGACCTCTACTTTGCCATCAGTTCTTTCAATTTATCTTTTACACAGGAGTCAGCCATATCGACGTCATTCTCTGTAATGTTCCTGGCAGTTGGCGGATTCCTACTGTATCGTGCCATTATGAAATGGAGGAAAATAATCTATGGAACAATCATCGTGAAACAAAAAGCAGCGGGATTAATTAAAAAGGAAGTCCGCGATCAGTCAGATGGACCTAGCGCAAGAACTTCGCGCAGATGAAGGCGAAGTGGTGAAAGTTGTTGACCAACAACGTCGCTCTTAGGGATGGCTATGTTGGATTCCAAAATAAAGGCAGTGGGTGTATAGCCCGCGAGGAAGACGAAGCATTGGATGATGCGTTCTTTGAGTGGTATCTTCAAGACAGCCTTCGAAAACCGACGTGCGCTCTTACATTCTGACGATACGACATTTCCGTCTCTTCAATGGAGAGGGCGACGGCTTTTGGCGGAGTGCGACAATCGACTCGGTGGCGCCGTTTTTATCGATTGTCTCTTTGCATAAGCGAGGGCGTCTCATCGTTACCGTGACCTGCATTTCCAACGCAGGCTGCGTAGCAATGCTTTGAAGGCGTGAAGGGTGTCTCACGAAAAGATTCGCGGTTTCAGAGAATGAAGCGGACTTGCCAGAAAAGCCAATTTTGTCGGTGGGATAGAAGCGCCAGAACCATTGGTAAAATTGCATAGAGAACGTCAAATGATACGCGACCATACTGAATGAAGGTTTGATGACGGGTATCTTTCTAGACCAACGCGAAGGTACACGCGAAACGGTTATCGCCAGCGTTACCAGGTGCAGGACGTACGGTATTAAACACCATCTGAGTTAAGTGCAGGTTCTGCCTTTTTCTGTAGCACTGCGGCGATGGGTGGCGCAACCGACAGCAGCGTGAGTACGTTGCCAGCTCGCAGTCTTGAGAAGACGAAAGAGCAACTTGCAGTGAATAGAATCGACCCAGAAACGCAACAAATTTATGTGATGGACGTTCGATTATTTCAAATACGCTGTGAAGAAACAGTTGAAGTTTGATACGGTCGTGGTTGATCCACCAAGTTTTGCCCACAGAAGAGAGAACTTTCTCGTGGCAAAAAGACTACGGCAAACTAGGTAGCCCAAATCACCCATTAGTGGCACCAGGGAACGCTCGTGTTATCAACAAACGCTGCGAATGTGAGCGAATCTCAATTCCAACAAATGATTGAGAAAAGGCATCCGCGAAGCAGGAGGCAATCGCAAGTTCCGCATCGTCTTGATGCCACCGATTTTGTCCCCTGTAGCCACACTGCTAGCGATTACCTCAAAGTTTTGTGATTCTAACTAGCAGACAACCGCCCGAAATTCACATAAGTGAATTTCGGCAGTTTTCAGTTCCACGCATCGCATTCCTGCAAACCCCGCCCTATGCTATTTTCGCGGCACGAGAGGCCGTTAAAGGCACCGGACATGTCCTGTTCACGTCTGCTATCATTAAATCCCATTGCAACGCGATTTCTAGTGAGATTCACTTTTGCATGCACTTTTCATGAAACCACTGAATACCTGGGATTTTATAAAGCGCAGCATTGGGGGATAGTAAATCATCGAATTACTGACTCTAGGGTTAAACCCGTAGAGTCAGCTTGAAAGCATAGGAATTGAGACGACAGGCTCAACTCGTTGCCCCTATGCAGTGGTTATAAAAACAATCCGCAAGGATTGAAGTGGTTTGAAGACCAACGTCCACAAAAATAGTAGACTATAAATATGCATTAGTAAAGTGGTTTTGACAGATCACAATCAAAGTGCATGAAAATGCACATGTCGGAACTGTGGGAGAAAGTCTCATCTCCATTAAACCACACTGAAACAATCAAGGAGGTAATGTCTCGTGGCTAAAAAGTCTGTAAAACTAGTTAAATTACAAATTTCCTGCAGGTAAGCAACTCCAGCTCCACCAGTAGGTCCAGCTTTTAGGTCACTAGCAAGTGAGCATCATGGATTCTGTAAAGAATTCAATGCTCGTACAGCTGACCAAGAGGTTTAATCATTCCGGTTGTGATTTGGAGTTTATGAAGACCGTTCATTCGACTTCATCTGTAAAACACCACCAGCAGCAGTATTATTAAAAGAAAGCTGCTAAAGTAGAAAAAGGTTCAGGTGAACCAAACAAGAAAAAGTTGCTACTGTAACTCGTGATCAAGTTAGAGAAATTGTTGAATTAAAAGCACCAGACTTTAAATGCAGCAGACGAGAAGCTGCCATGCGCATGGTCGAAGGTACAGCCCGTTCAATGGGATTTAGGTAGAAGGCTAAAAACAAACATGCAGCTTCCAAAGTCCCCAGCACGAGTGTTTTCCACTCATGGACTTTGTGGGAGGTAAAACCGTTAAAACCACACAATAGAGGAAATTAGTACAATGGCAAAAGAAAAGGAAAAATATTTAGAAGCCGCTAAAAAATCGATTCTTCTAAAAGCTACTCTCAGTTGAAAGTTAGCTATCGCATTAACCAAAAAGAAACAGATTTCGCTAAAATTCTGATGCATCTGTAGAAGTTGCATACTGTTTGAGGTTTGAGATCCAAAGAAAGCTGACCGCCCACCTGCGTGGAGCAGTTGGCTTTCGAAACGGAACTGGTGCAAAACTCAACGCGTCTAGTATTCGCAAAAGGTGAAAAGCTAAAGAAGCTGAAGCAGCTGGTGGCAGACCACGTTGGGGACAGCGAATTGGCTCAAAATCCAAGGCGGATGGTTTGAGTTCGACGTTATCGTTGCAACACCTGGACATGATGGGTGAAGTTGGTCGTCGGTCGTGCATTAGGACCTAAACGCTACACGCCAAAACCCCAAAAGCTGGGTACTGTTACAATGGACGTAACTAAAGCTGTTGAAGAAATCAAAGCTGGTGCAGAGTTACTTACCGACGCTGATAAAGCTGGTAACATCCACGTTCCAATCGGTAAAGTTTCATTCTCGAGTATGACAACTGGTAGCTTCAAAACACCATCGAAACATTGTACGCATCAAACCTGCTGGTTAAAGGTCATTACGTACGGTAACGTTGCTGTGACAACTACTTTCAGTAGCCTGTTAAGTAGCACGTAGCTTCTCTATAATTGAAAAATGGATAGAACCAGGCGCAGTTGGTTCTATAATGAAAAACGCATATCGCCTGGCGGCATGTGCGTGCACTCTTTATTGTAGTAGTAGTCAATGTTTCTTTCTCTCTATGTAATAGTCTACGAACTGCATTGTGTGTCCAATAACCACATAGTAAATAGAGAAGTTCTTAACACGAATTCTGTAGTATGGATGTTTGCGTACACGATTAGAGGAACAGCGTTGGAAATGAGCGGTTGAGAAATCCTCTTAAAGAAAATAAGCTTTTTCAATCTCATCGACTAATCGATTCGCCGTGAGGACTTTTCAATTCATCAGCAATATGCACTGCCATCCGTTAAATCTTTTGAAATAAAAGGAAGGTAGTGATAGTTGATACCACTTACTTTTCCATTGATCCTCTGATTTGATCAAACACTTCGGAATGTGTGCAACGAGTCTCAACAGCCCGGCACTCTGGTCAGCAACGTCAAGTTCTCTGTCAACAGACTCCATCAGCAGTATGCTGTTCAACACTGAGGACGACCATTGAGCCATGACCGTTTTAGTTAGAAAATACTGGAACATGTTTACGACAATCTCTCTCCAATTTCAGGAACTTATCACGTAAACTCGGATACGGGTCTAATATGAATCATAATACATGCTCCTTTCTTATCAATATTTATCATAAAATATACAAAAGAGATAAATGTAAACTTTTGAGATAGAATTTGAGTTCTTTCCGCTGTACAGATGAAAGTCAATCATGTATAAACTAATAAAAGTTGAATGCGACCGAAGATGCAGTAGCACTAGCCTCAATATCCACTACCGAGGGAGAACAAGTTGATCTGTATCTCTGTCTAATGTCTTTGTGGGTATGTATGCCCTACCTGATTTCAGGAGAGTGAAAAACGAAGATGAGTGAAGCGATCATTGCAGCGCAACTGAGTTACAGAAGTCGCGGAGACAGTTTCAAAAGCGCATCATCAGTTGTTGTTGTTGACTATTTAGAGTTACTGTAGAAGAAGCAACAAATTCGCAGGCAGAATTACGTGAGCAGGGTACAATTTGCAGTTGTAAAAACGGCATTTTAACTCGTTGCTGGCCGAGAGAAAGCTGGTTTAGAAGGAATGGATGACATTTGCAAGGACCATCAGTCAGGACAGCTTGGTCAGTAACGACGATGTAGTAGCTCGCTACAAAATCTCAGCTGACTTTGCTGCAGTTGAAGCTTTAGGAAATTAAAGCAGGTGTTGTTGAGGCAAAGTTTCTTCAAAGAAGAAATCAGTGCTCTTGCAAAATTACCAAGCCGCGAAGGGCTACTTTTCAATGCTATTATCAGTATCACAAGCACCAAGTTCGCTTAACTTTCGTTGCAGTAAACTGCCGTTGCGAGATCAAAGTATGATGTAACAGCAGCTATCAAAAGCTAGCTAGCTAACTTTACACAAACCATTATAAAAACAACCATGGAGGAAATTAAAAATGGCATTCAAACATTGAACAGAATGATGTGGGCTGACATTAAAGAAGCAACTGTATTAGATTAAACGACTTTGGTAAAAGCTATCGAAGAAGAATTTGGCGTAACAGCAGCAGCAGCTCCTGTAGCCGTAGTAGCAGGTGGCGCTGAGCGACAGCCGTGAAGAAAAATCTGACTTCACTGTAGAATTAACTTCGCTGCGAGACCAAAAATTAAAGTAATCAAAGTTGTTCGTGAAGCAACTGGATTAGGATTAAAAGAAGCTAAAAGCATTAGTTGATGGC
>BNJU01002751.1_pt1 | contig 58487 bp, 57 predicted proteins | sample 8539281 | NCBI WGS metagenome assembly BNJU01 (sample SAMD00202456, study PRJDB9452) | human saliva metagenome | isolation source: human saliva | place: Japan
AAAGGGAAGCGCGCCACCACCTATATTCACTGCCGCCACAGAGCACGCCTCCACGTAAGGTATGCGCCATTTTCTGCAAACCAGCACAAATGGCACGCCGCATCCTGCACCTTTCAAAGGCACAGAAACCACTCCAAACTGGTCTTTACAACACTCCATCCATCTCAAACACAAAGAATACAGAAGACCAAAAGATCCAGGTTCTCATCAAACCATCCGACCCCACGCAACGCGCGCACCACCATTACGACCAAAATAAACTTGCTCAAGGTGGTGCCCAAAGGAACACAACACGCAGCGCCGCGACTTATAAAACCGAAGGAGCTGTCACCAAAACGCCGTGGCCCTGCTGACAGACCAGCACTATTAACAGCACTGAACTTAGAAATGAGACGAACTGCACCAAAACTAAATTACAGAACCCACCTGTCCACAAAGAGCAAGTCTGGGAACCAAGAACCAGTGTGAACGACGCCCACACAGAAAAACTGAGAAAACCCAAAATCAAACAGATAAAGAAAAGAATTAGAATGAGGATAATAAGAACAAATAGTAAACAACTCAAATATAATTATATGAAAATTGGAAGAGATAAATTGAAGATCGCAACCAGAAGAACGGTTGCGCGAGAGTTATAAGAACAAGCGTTTTGATGGACATGAAAGTTCCATATATATAAAACCTGCAGAATAAACCAGCAGTATAAAAGATATTACATCAACAAGAACAGTAAACCTACAAATGGATTAAACATGAATACATTAAGAGGGTGTTGTGACCTGTCCTATAATAGAGGTGGAGCTGAATGTTTAAAAGATGTAAGGGTGTAGAAGCTATCAAACTTTAGAAAATTTTAAATATTTTAAAGATTTAGAACCTGGCAGACTTTTAATGGGAGGTTCAGAATGAGAATTTTAAGTTATTAATATATAAAAAAAAGAAAATGGCAAGACTGAAATGATATGAAGATTTAGAAGACACAACCAGGAGGAAAACAAAAAATTATGGGATTCGTATTGTTTTGGGGTGGGTTGAGAAGATGGGTGATATTGCATTTAATGGAGTCACAGGTTCATCGCTTTCTTCATACTTGGCTAAGGACGACTTATGACACTTGCGTAAATTCAAGATTTTTTTGACAATGATATTGAAAGTACCAAAATCAAATGATAATTGCGGGGACGCGAGGACCTGCAAGCAGGATTCTGCAAATGGGTATAAAAGCGCCCGTGGTTTATCAAGTGAGGAAGGATAATCATCTTGACACTTACCAGGTAGAAGGTGCTGGTACTGATGAGATGGCGGCTGGAGAGCAAAAGGTTGGACGGCATTTTAAGGAAAATTGAGCCAAGAATCGAATCAAGCAAGGAAAAGATTTGAGGAATTGGCAAACAGGTTTGGAAAAGTATAAATAAATGGCGTTATTGAATCAAGTAAGCGATTTAATATGAAAGGAATTCTTTAAATGATTATAAAATGCAAAGATATTTGATGGGAGAAATTCTATTGTAGGCAGCCATCCGGAAGGGAAATTAATATATATAAAGAAAGAAAAAGATAGAATTTTCTTGATTGACAAAAGTGAAATTGCTGCTACACAGTTGAAAATCAGCACACGCTTAGAAGTGACATTGATCGATGAGCAATAATGAATAAAGAAATTGTTTAAATGAAGGACCAAGTCTGAGCACTGAAAACTGATCACACTGAGGCACCAGATCACAGACAAAACCAAAAAAGGATCAGATACATGATGAATAAAATGAAATCAGAAAATTTTAAACAAATATAAGGGAAAATTGAAAAAGCCGTTTTTGTTATACCTTAATTGAAAAGTTGGTAAAAAATTTCACGCAAAACAGAAGAAAGTTTTTTATATTTTTATTTCCACAACTAACTTCGTAGCTTGTAAATGAAAACCATGTGGGTTATTATGTGTTTATTATGAAACCAAACAAAACTGAGATATTAAATTGAAATTATAGAGACTTATTTTGCTCGATTTTGCGTCAGCATTACAAAATAAAAAGTTTTTGATTTTCGCAATTTAGGAAATAAAATTGTATTAGAAATTGTAAAAGTGAAGGGTATAAAATTTGCTAGATGAGTTTAAAATCTCTACAAAAATTGAAATGGAAGATTAAAATTGAGAGAAAAACCTTATTAATGGAATTTTATAAACTTTACAATGGATCAAAATAAAATTGTATATTATGAGATAAAAAGAATGAAATTAAATTTAGAAGCATTTAATTTGCAGTAAAGAATTTTTAATGAAAGGAATTAAACAAATTAAGCCTGTGGAATTACAAACGAAGTATTGATCAAAACTGGATAGGAAACACTTAGAATGTCGATTCTGCCTGAAACTTATGATGGGGGCATGGATTCTGCTAGAATTAAAAGGGCTGAAAAATTAAGATCTAAGCTGGTAGTTGTAATTGGAATCTGAGGGTCAGGCTTGTGAGCTGAAGGCTGCACTGAATCTTTTTATCACAGTTGTTTTGGCTAAGGTCTGCCAAAAGATAAGAGAAAACTCCTGAAATTTACTCGCAGGAACAAATAAGAGCGGTGTTTATTTACAACATTTAATCGATGAGTTGGAGACAGGGATTTTAAAATGTAATTTCAAATTGAATCATAACTGAACCTGCAATTGTATCTGAGTATTCAAGAAAATGCTGAAGAAAAAATATGAAAAGAAGAAGCTTCGCAAAAAGAATCTATGCCACAACAGATAAAGGAAGGAGCATTAAAACACTTTGCTACAGCCGAAGGATATGAAACTTTGTTGAATTTGCAATGTTGGAGGAAGATCGTGTTGACTGGTAGGATCTTTACCAATCGCTGCGGTTGGAATTGACATTGATGACGAATGGCTGGAGCAAAAGATAAGATGAAATTGACTTTGGTAAACAAAAAATATGGATGTAGTAATCAGTTTACAATATGCGGCTGCCAGAAAGAATCTTGCTAGAAAGTAAGATTTGAATTAATGAAAATTATGAGCCAAGAGTCTGCAATATTTACAGAATGGTGGAAACAATTATTTGGAGAATCTGAAGGAAAAGAAGGTATGACTGTATCCAACTCAGCAGATTTCAGCTGATTTACACTCATTAGGTCAATATATTCAAGGGGCAAGACTATTTGCACAGTAGTTTCGTATTGGAAACCTGAAGTGGAATTGTTATTGAAAGTGACAAGGAAAATCTTTGATGTATCAACTTTGGCTGCTGGAAAACATTGGATTATGTAAACAAAAAAAGCAACTGATGGAGTAACTTTGCACGTTGATGGAAATGTGTCAACTTAGGAATAAATATTCTGGCGAATTCCTCATCACTTAGGATATAAGATCTGTATTTTGAAAAGCATGAGGCGGACACCCTTTTAGGTGTAAAATCCGCTCTGATCAGGCCTGGAGTAGCTAGTTACAAGAAAGTGTTGTCGCATTAATAGGAAACCAGGATATGGAAGAAGCTGGGAAAAGAATTGGAAAAGAAATTAAATGAAGTAAATAAATTTGATATTGACAATGTACCAAATAAATCGAAAATTAATTTAGCTCTGGAAAGAAGGTGGCTGATCTCGGGATATTTTTCGTCACCGTTTTTTTGTTATTTTTAGTTTAAATGTTGATCCATTGGGATCTGTCTGATAACCACGCAACTTAGAATCAATAAAATTAAAAAAATCCAATAAGTTGAACATATCTATTATGTTTTTGTTATAATTGAAACTGGGAAAGGAAGCAAATGACAAAGGAAAATTTGTGAAAGTTGTTAGATGAACAAAAAGTAATATTTGAATTTGCTGAAGACTACAAAAGTTACTTGATTTAAAAAGACTGATGTGAATTTGTAGATTTGATAGAAAAGAGCTTATAAAAAATGATTTGTCGATATTAATAAAAAGTGAATTGAAAAGGGGACAAATTTATTGAATAACAGAAATAAAATATTATTGCGGTAATTGGTTGGAAATGATATAAAAGCGGTATTAATACGATTGTTTCATGTTGATTCCTCAAGACTGATTTAAAGCCTAACCACACGGAAGCTGAAGAACTTGTACCATTAATACTAATATTATGGTGGAACTAAAACACTGGCTGCGACCCGTTACTGCACGGTGTAGTTTTTCTGGTTGACGGTGAGAAAATTTTATTTTCTAATTGAGAGCGGATGATGAGCCTGTGTTTAGCAAAATGATATATTGCCGCATTTGTCGAGCAATGCAGGATGAAAGAAAGGCAAGGGATGTGAAGGAAGGTGAAGAGTTAAAATTATATTTGGGAATATGCCTAAACATGAAATGTAACAAAAAAAATAAAACAGTCGCTGATAATTAAAAAAGATTATGGAATAGAAGAAGAGACTTCTTTACTGCAGAGCTTGAAGTTAAATTTGCTGGAAATTGCGAGATGGGGCTTGATCAGAGCATGATTGAGGATATGCAAGACACAGAATTTGTGCATTTACTTCATTAGAGTTTGCTTGAAACAGAGTGAAATAGAAAAAAAACTGTTGGTGGTTTACTTGACAGATAAGGAAGAAATTGGGTGAAGGTTCGATGTTTGGAAGTCACATTGTTTGAATATATTGTTAAAAATGGTTAATTTACAGAAAAAACTATAATGATCAGATATTGGCGAAACTTGTGGAATTTCTAAAGCCTGTCACCGATGTTACTGCTGTAAATGATCCGGTGTATAAATCTGTTCATATTGAAAATACCGGCTATCTGTGGTGACTGGCATTCGCTAAATATAATGGAAGCCAGAAAATCTATGGTGGCAAATGATGCAGATAAGGGAATTTATTCAGGAAATAAGACAAATATTTACAAAAATGAACAAATATCAATCGCGGACGGGAAAGTTGATGAAGGCGGAGGAGGAACTGCTGCGAAGTTTCTGGCTTACTATGGAATTCAGAAACGATGATGCAGGGGCCGGCACCTTTATCAATGCACTTTCATTTGAAATTTCATCGTGCGACTTGTAAGGAAACATACAGAGCATACAAAAGTATTTTTAATTAAATTAGAGAGCAGATAATTAGAGAGTAAATGGGTTATAAATTAATAATTTACAAAGATACTAAATTTATGAAAAGAAGAGAATCAAAGCAAAATGGGAAAATTTATATATAAATGGGAAACACATCAGGGAGCTAGTTTTTAGCCAAAGGATGAAGAAATAACAAGTGGTGTAACTTACAGCCATATACAGCCCATTTAAGCAAAAAAATTCAGTTGTGGTAGTAGCACTTCTACGCCAAAATCAATAACAGGCTTTCAAAAGTGTATGATATTTGCGTGGAATATTCTCCATCTAAGACATTTTCATTAACTAAATGAAATTCCTATAGAATGAATTTGAATATTTTGATTTTGATTGGAAAAGGACAGTTGAAAGCTGCGGGAACTTAACTGGAAACTTGATACTGAGCCGATTTCTTATCATTTTACGACAAATTACGAAGTGATATTGGCTTCACCTGAAGGAGTTGGTGAACAAAATATTTGGATTGACGAAAAAATGGCATCCTGAAAATAGAAAATAGAAAAAAGCTATAATAGAGAAAACGAGCATTATTTGCACAAGAGATTTGGGAAACTGGAAAATTTATTATGAAGGATTGATAAAAATACAAATTTAAAGGCGATTGTTCATAATACGACAGTTTGCAATATTTTAACAAATTGTCTGACAGTGAGTATGAGTTGAAATAAGAACCAGATGAACGATGTGGAATGCACATATACACTGTTTTACATGAAGAAGATAAATCTATGTGAAATGCTTTTTATGAACTTGAAAAGATACCTGATATGATGATGAGTTTAGAATGAGAACTTTGAAGAAGAAGCACAAACTATTATATTATTTTATTTAGAGGATAATCAAGAGTTTCACTTTAATGAACAACATTGCCATAGTGCCCAAAAGACTTGTTTTTAAATACAACTTCTAAGATATACAGCTGTTTAACGTGCCAAATTGGGCAAAAGAAGCTATCTGGTATAATATTTTCCCTCAGACAGATTTTACAATGAACGTCATAATGATCCAATTTCAATAATTTAAATTGAGGCATTTAAGCCTAACAGACTTCACATGAATGAATTTGTGAAGAATATAAATGGAAAAAGTAATAATGGATTAGTCATTTTGACAGAAACTGATGGATGGTTGATTTTAAGAACAGGTAATAAGGAAAAGTTGGAGATGTGAAATTGACTACAGCTTCTGAAATATGCTAAATGTATGGGTGGAGATTTACAGGAATTAAGGAAAATACTTATATATGAAAGAGCTTTGGAATTAATGCTGTATGGTTAACTAGTATTTTTCCAACAAATCATAAGTATGGAGCAAAATGACTTTAGGACATATTTCGCCAGATTTTGGGACACAAAGACAAGGGCTTGAACTCCACAGTGTGGAAATTAATAGAAATAATAAATATGGGAATGTCATACGTGATGTGCTTAACAAGGCTACGACAAGTAGTGAGCTAAGTTCTGGAAGGAATCAGTTAAGGAAAACAGAGGAAAAATGGATGGAGAAACAGATCCAGCTACTAGTTTGGACAGACAGATTTGATAATGGCGACTTGAGAAAGGAATTCCCAAAATGGTATCTCGTGTAATATTTGATGGAGTTTTCAATCGAGTAGCAGTGAGTATTGGACATTTAATATGGTGTCAGACGGTGAAAATTTAATATAAAGATTGGTACAATTACAGATTTTGGACAGCATGTTCAGATTACAGATGATAGTGATGAACAGGCATTTGAAACATTAATGTAAATAGAAAGAGAACTATTTATAATGCTTTGGGGTGGACTTGACTCGTTTCCTGAATTTTAACACTTTAATCAGGAATATAAAGAATATATTTTAAGATTACAAGAAATGGATGCGGGACCCTGATGGAAAAGAAAAACTGGATGGAAGATGATGGAATCGGATTGATGCCGATGCCAAACTGCCTGAAAATCAAAAATTTCTGGAATGAATGGAGAGAAGCCAAAGGCAAGGTATGATTCCGCATAACCGCTGAACTTTAAAATGTTTTCCAGAGATGCTTAATGGCGGAAATAATTTGGATACTGTAATGAACTATGAACGGCTAAAACAGTTATCGGATTTTGGCAAATCAAAGCCAGAAGGGGTGGAGTAAGAGGTGCTGAAGGTACATTTTTTCTAATGAACTGAGAAAAAAAGAACCCAGTATCCGTATCAGGTAATTGCAGGCAAGCCTAAAATCTAAATGACCTGCACGATAAGGATAGACTTTATTCAAGAAGAATTGCAAACGATGTGGTTAAAGAATTTGGAAGCATGAAAGTAGCAGAAAAGGATACAACGGAATCGTCCTGACTTAGCTTAAACCATCATCCAAATACAACAATAGATTACGAAATAGCCCAATTAAGCTTCAAAAAGACATACTAAAATTACCTCAATATTCCAAATGATTCTATATTGAGCACCAATGCTATTTTACGGCGATGAAGTTGGAATGGGAGCAAATAGATCCATATTGCAGAAAGCCAATGTTGTGGAATAATTTTATACGATGATGAAAAATCCGTCACACATTAACCAAAAATGAAGTTTTTACCAGAAAAGTCGACAGCGATTTATTTGGGTATAAAAAATTATCATGAATTGTCTTGAAAATAAAATTGAACCAGAATATTCAATGCACGAAGATCAACCAATCCATTGAATAAACGCAATCAAATTATCAGGATGAGATTTATCGACCTGGTAATAGAAGGCATTTAGAACAGGTTCAATGAAAAATTGTTGGATTTGGAATGCAGAGGGGATGATTAAAAGTGGAGGATAGAGTGATTATGGAGAAAGAATAGTCGACAGACAATATACCTGAGCAGATAAAAGGAACTAAGATTTGCAGTTCTTTTTGTTATGTATAATACTAAATCTGTATTGCAAATTTATTTGTTTTCTGGTGTGTGATTAAGAGATCTAAAATAGGATTTAGGATGATCTATTATTCTAATAGAATAGTATAAAGTAGATTTGCGTATTTTATATCATTTTTTGATTTTTAAACGAAATTTATATAAAAATTCGTTATCATTAAAAAAGATTTGAAATTGAAAAAGATTATTAATTTTATTTGTAAAATATAAAGTAATGTGATATAATATTTTAATAAGAAATAAACAGAAATTAATGTACTATGGGTAGAAATGGAAAAGAGAACACAGTGCAGGAATCAATAGTGATATGGTTCTGAATTTAAAAAATTCTTGGAGACTTTGAAAGAAGAAAAGTGAGATTGAAATAAAAAATACAGAAGAAGAAAAATATATTTTCTGCATCGTCAAAGAATTACGGGAAAAAAATTTTGGTGAAATTAATAAAAGAACTAAGCAATTTCTGATGAAATAAAAAGAATTATTTTTAAAGTGGATGTGGAACTCAGAAAGTAATAAATTTGCTGTCTGTAATGCAAACTGACGATGTTGTTTTTGAATACGTTTATAATTCTTATAGAAATGATATGTTGCTTGGAACACAGAATATAACTCAAATGCTGTAAAAAATTTTTAGATGAGAAATCTTTTACAAAATGAGGAAGTTGCTAAGTTTACAGAAGTACTAAAAACGAATGAAAGGTCTCGTATGGAAATTACTTAAAAGAAGCTGGATTATTAGAAGAAAATAATGGAAAAATTTTATATATATTTATTTGGATTATGAATTAGAAAATATTGAAGAAAAATAAAATGGAAGTGTATATAAAAAGGCATTAAAGGGGAAAGTGTAGTGACCAAAAACAGAATTAAATTTAGAAAAATTGAAAATGAAATAAAAAGGATTCTTTTTAAATAGTAAAGGTCTTGGAAATGAAGTATCAGTACTATATTTTTGATTATTCTCCACAAGATGAATTGACACATAGTGATATTTAGAAAAATTAAAGAAAAAGATAAAAAATTAGAGACGGATATAAAATAGTTGTTTATGATGTGTATGATATTATGATTGATTTACTAGAAAAAGAAGGCTATTTACAGGATTGCATTGATATGGAAAAACGATGGAATGGATTATTTAATTGAATCTGTGAATGATTTATTGAGAATGAATGATGACAATAATTATTTTGCGCAATATATTGAAGAAAATACACCTGAAAAAGCGATTGTATTTTTGGCTGGAGTTGGCAAAAATATATCCTTTCGTGCGTTCACAAAAATATTAAATAATTTACATCAGATTTTTCGATAGAGTACCAGTAATTATGTTTTATCCTGGGAAATATGATGGGCAGTCACTGGAAATTATTTGGAGAATTTAAAGATGATAATGATTACAGGGCATTTTCGTTGATAAAAGAATAGAAAAAGTAAATTTTGAGAGTAAAAATAGGTGGGTTAAACAATTGAGTAAAATCATAAAATACAAAATATATATAAAATTGGAGAAAGGAGAGTATGATTTTAATAAACTTTAGAATCATATGAAAAAATTTATGAAATTAAAGATATGTTTAAAAACCTATTGACAGAGATATTAGAGGAGTTATAAAAGTAGGACAGAAAGAAGAAGAAAAATATAAGACAGGAATTGGAAGAATATGTGAAAATCAAAATGAATTACAGAAACATTTTAGAGATCAGTGTACAGTAAAGGAATTAGTGGAAATACAGATGATAAGGGAGTTTGATAAGTGGATGGAAGTGGAAATCACATTTATTAAAAATATTATCTTATTTGCTTTCGGATAGAGAAATAAATGGCAAAAAGCGATAGATTATTTTTGGAAGACAATAAAAATAAAAGATGAAATGGTTATTGCGGATATGAAAAAGAGCTTGCCAAACTTCGACTGATTCTATTTTTATTTAATATTGATTCTAAGAGTGATAGTGCTGGGAATAAAGGAAAAAGATGACATTTTAAAGGTGTTTTTAAAAGTATTTAATGAAATGCAGGGATTTTTCTCCAATTCCACATTTGGCAGATTTTGGAAAGGAACTAGATGAAAATAACAAATATGAAGAATTTAAGAAAAATTTAGGAAATAAATCAAAAAGGAATGGGTTGAAGAAAGACATAAATTTAATTTTATTAGAACTAAAGTAGTAAAAGCATTAGAAGAAATAGGATTTATGAATGAAGTTGAAGCAAAAAGACTGGCTAGAAATTTCAAAAAGATTACTCTATTTCAATAGAAAATTTTTCAAAAATGGTTAATAAATATATTAAAGCAAAAGGGAATAATCATCATGTTGTATTTTGTAGATGAAATTGGTCAATATATTGGAGAAAAATACGGATTTAATGTTAAATTTACAAACTGTAACGGAGGACTTGGGGAATACATTGTAAAAGGGAAGGCGTGGGTAGTTGTTACTTCTCAGCAGGCTATAGATTCCATTACAAAAGTAAAAGGAAATGATTTTTCTAAAATACAGGGAGATTTAAAACTAGAATCAGCTTGACTTCTACCGACGTATCAGAAGTTATAAAAAGAGAATTTTGGATAAAAATGAATATGCGAATACTGAATTATCAATGGTTTATGATGAAAAAGAATCAATAATAAAAATCTTATTTTGTTTGATGATAATGCAGAAAAAGAAAATGTATGAAAATAAACTTGATTTTTCAGGAAGTTTATCCTTTTATTCCCTATCAATTTCAAATACTTTCCCACGTTTTAACATCCATTCGTGAACATGAGTGCGACGGCAAGCACTTTGTCTGAAGGAGAACGTTCAATGCTTGCGATGTTTAAAAGGAGCGGAAAAAATATAAAAATAATGAAACAGGGTACTTGTATCTTTTGATAAATTTTTATGATGGATTGCAAAGTTTTCTGGATCATTCGCATTCGATAGTTATTATCTAGAGCCATAGAAAATGGATATATAAATCCTGATAAAGAAGAAAATTGCTTTTAATGTAAAATGTACTTAAAGGTTTTATTTATGATTAAGTATGTTAAAGAAATAAAAAGGAACTTTGGAAAATATTACAACGCTAATGGTTGAAAAATATTGATGAGGATAGAATAGTTTTAAAAAGAAAAAGTGCAGGATACTAAATATATTGATAAAACAGACACTTGTTCAAAAATCAGGGGAAATGTATATGACAGATGAAGAGCAGGAAGTAGAAAAATCATTGATAAAATTGATGTAGATACTAATGAAATCTTGAAAAATATCTGAAAAAGTATTTGATAATTTTTTTATGCGAAAAATATCAGTATCCAAAATTTAAAGATTATAATTTTTCTTTAACCAAAAAGTTGATGATGTTACAAAAGGAAATACACTTTATGATATTGAATAAATGTATGAACTCCAAATTCAGACTACAGTGGAAAATGAAAGTTTGCTTTATGATGAAAAGTTCCAGGAAAAGTCTGTATTTATTGATTTGGGAGATAAATAGTTCGTATATAAATGAAATTGAGATGGATATAAAAATAGAGAAATTCTAAAATCAGGGGAACTGGAAGGATTGCCCCTCAAGGAAGGTGTAATTAAGGAAAAGAAAACTCTTTGAGCGTAGAGAACATCTTGAGAATTCAAATCTTCATTGAAGAAGCATTGAGAAATGCACAATATTATGTTAACGGAAATAAAGTTAACATAAATGCAAAAGATTATAAAAGTAAAAATCAATGAAGCATTAGGGAAACTAGTAAACATGTCACAGCAAATTAGAATACATTATAAAACCAATGAATGAAGAAAATATCAGGAAAATATTTTGCAGAAAAGAAAATACTTTAACTACAGCTGTAACTGTAAAACATAATGAAAAATGCGATAAGTGGAAATAGTAAAACTGCGTACATATGATAAAAAGGAACAAGGCAGAAAAATAACTTTGAAGGAAATAAAAATAATTTTCAAAAGCTCCTTTTGGATGGAATGATAAAGATATTGATGTGATCGTCCAAAAGCATTTAAAGATGGGGGAAATAGAGACTTAAAAAGATGGAAATAACTTGACACTATTATGAATCTTCAAGAAATAATTGATAGTACTACAGATAACTCAGAAAGACTTTATTTGGAAATAAAGGAAAAATTGATGAACGAAGCTATAAAAGTAACGTAGTGATGTGCAAATACTTTATTTTGATACTTTTGAGACATAAGTGATCAGATAAATGATTCAAGAATTTAGACGATTAACAAAATGAGAAAATAACTGAAAAGAAAATTTTTGAAAGAATGCCTAAGTAGTAAAAATTATCCAGGAAAAATTTACTGAAAATGGGAAAAACTCTTTAGAAAAGGTGCTTGGATTAAAAGATACCAAAAGAAATATTTAATGAAATATTGGGACATAAAGATGAGTATTACGATTTTTCAGAAGATTTTTGAACCAATAGAAAAATGAAGGGGGAACAAAAAGATATTTGGGATGAATCTGTTAAATTGTACAAAAATATACTAATTCACTATTTTTCAAATGATGAACTGGAAAAATAGCAAAAGATATAAACAATATATTAAATAATAACAATCCATATAACAAAATTAAAGATTTGAATGAATTAAACAGAAATTTAACGAAAGTTACAATAAAGATTTTGGCTGAAAAGAGTGCCTATGGAAACAGTGTAAATGAAACGAAAAGAGAAATAGCTTTTGAATAGCGTATACAGAAGATAGCGAATTAAAAAGAAAATATACTACATGAAGAATTTGGTGAAATTTTTAGTAAATGTTGATCTGAAAAATATTAAAGAGATAGACTTATATGCCAGAAACGAAGCTTCTAATTTAAAAATAAATTATTGAACAGCTTTGATAAGCGAAACAGAAAACAATAAAGACTGAAAATGAAAAGAGACAAAATCCTGAAAGCTAGAAGAAATCAAAATTTAAAACCAAAAACGAACTGGAATATCAGAAATAAAGGAAAGATAGAGTCTGGGAAATGCGAATACAGATGATATAAAAGTAGTTATTTGGATAAATTGAAAAAGATTGGAAGAAGAATTGGAAGATAATGAGATGCACAGGTTGAGTTTTGAGAGAATAAATTGTAAAAGTTATGGAAGGGTTAAAAAGAATTGGTCAAAGAGCCAGGAGTAGCAGAGACAATGATATATATTTTACTCTGTATTATTATTATTGATTTTAATAATAGAATTTTTGAGCACTCTCATAAACAGAAGTGATGTGAGTGTAAATTCTACGAAACATTTTAAAGAAAAATTTTAGAAACTAGCATTGATTTTAATGGTGGAAAAACTATTCTGCTAAATCCTAAGTTCGATTTTAAACGTTAATAAAAGAAAGGAGAACTGGTAGTTTTTGTCTACAACACAAACAATATGGATAAAGTAGCATTGAGAAATTTTGCAGTAAAACGCGAAAGATGGAAAAAGAAATAAAAAGGAAAATTGGAATTGATAGGAATTACAGAAAAATAAAATTGAAGAAGGAATATCTGGAAAATGATTATTTGAAAATAGGAAGCACTGAATTAAATAAAAGGGAAATTAAGCAAAGAGAAACATTGATAAAAACATTAAAAGAAAAAGAAAGACGAGATTTTAAAAGTGCTTTTTAAAATGAATTAATTGAGAAATTGGTGTATACTTGGTTTAATAGAATTATTGCTATTAGATTTATGGAAGTGAATAATTATTTAGATGATGGAATAAGCACATTGTCATCTGGAAGAGAGAATGATAGAGAACCTCGATAATTAGAGAAGTATTTAACAGATTCAGAATTTTCAGATGAAGAAAAAATTATATTTATAAATTTAAAAAGAAGAAAGCAAAAACGGAAGAACTTTTAGATTTTTGTTTATACTAAAGTAATAAACTTAATGAAGCTATTGCCTGAATTATTTGAAGAAGCTGAAGATTATTCAGGAGTTACTGCTACTCTAATAAAATATGAAGAAGGAAGATGAGAAAGTTAGTGGATGAAGTTGAGAAGAGAATTTTAAAATATAAAATAATGAAAATAAAAATACGGGATAGGATTAGCAGGACTTTTATAATATAGGAGTATCAAATAACATAGAATTTCATGATGAAAAAGAAAAACGGAAAGTCAAGTAGAAGCATTGGGATGGCTTTACAGTATTATAATGAAAAAAGAAAAATGAAAATAGTTGGAATGAATAAAGGTACTATCGCAGAAGATATACCAATAGCAACACAAATATTTACCACTGACTGGGTTGTAAAAATATATGATACAGAATTCTTTTGGGGAAAATATTGGAGAGGAAACTGACAGTAAGCTAAAAGATAAACTGGAATATTTTTGTAACTCCTAAAAATGAAGAAATTGTATATATAGATGAAAAAGTATCTCCTGAAGAAATAAAAAATTTTTAGAACCTTTGCATGGAAGTGGCTATATACTGTTCATGCTTTTGATATACTAATGGAAATTTATAGGAAGAAGGATATAGTGACAGAGAAGCTGTAAGAAAGTATAATAGAAAATGAATATTTATGGACTTGATATAGATAAAAGAGCTTATCAGTTGACGTATTTTGCAGTAATGATGAAAGGTAGAGAATATGATAGAAGATTTTTACAAGAGGAATATCTCCTAATTTGACTTATACTCAAGAAAGTTATTTGTTATTTGATAATGAAAAGTATATTAGAAAATTCCATAACATATGATGAACTGAGAACAAACTTATCTTGATGGAGTAACATAGATGATAAACAAAATCAAGTTGAGAATATTTACTAAGAACATTTGAAGATGCAAAAGAAAATAGGAAGCCCTAATAAAAGTGGAAAAATTTTTGATTATGACAGCTTTTGATAGGTATTTGGATGAATGTAGGAAAGATATGAGGAAGTTTAATGGAGAAATATGGAGAGAGAATGTTTATCCACTAATGAAACAGATAGTAAAAACTGCAAAAATATTAAATAATAAATATAATGGTTTTGGTACTAATCCACCATATTTAAATAAATATAATCAAATTGATTTGTGGAAATACAAATTATAAGGATTATAAAGGTGACTTACTTCTGTATTCTACGATAAGAGTATTTTGATTTTCTTGTTGAAGATGGATATTCTGGATGGATGACACTCGAATGTATGGATGTTTTATAAAAACTTATGAAGAGTTAAGAAGATATATTTTTGAAAAATATAGAAAGTTTGATTCAAATTATGAAAGGACTATTTTACAAGGAAGAAGAGGTGATGAATAACATTTGTTCTTGGAAAAATTCTAAAAAGGATTAAAGGATTATTTATAAGACTAGAAGATTATAAAGGTGATATGGAATTTCAAAAGTAAAAAGTATTAGAAGCATTAGAAAATAAAACTGTGGATATTTTACGAAGCAACTGGAGAAAACTTTGAAAAATACCAGAATACCACAGGATACTCTGCGAGTGATAAAGTAAGAGAATATTTGAAAACAAATATACATGCTATTGAATATGGTAATACTAGGTAAGTTTTAACTGAAATGATTTTAAAATATACCAGAATATGGCACGAAGTTTCTTTATAGAGGATCTTGAAAAATTATGAGAAAATGATTGATTATAAAATGGATTCCGCGACAAGTGGAGCAGTTTTAGAAATGTAGGTGTATGGAAATTTAGAAATTCTCCTTGAAGTAAATATGGAAAATGATTCTTATGTGAAATAAAATATTGTAATAACAATAATTTTCGTTTAAGGGATAATGCTTTATTATTTTAAAAATGCATAACTTGCGTGAAGCATCATGCACCCGTACTCTAATAGGTTTGTTCCAGAAGCGAATTTTATTTGGAAATTCTGGTCCGACTTGTTTTGGTGGAAGACAATAATCTTATATACTAAGTTTTCTAAATAGTACTATTAGTATGAATTTTCTATTTTTATCTCCCGACTCTTTAACATTTGGTCCTGAACAACAAAAGACGCTCTTTAATCTAAATCTTCAAAAATGAAAGATAGATAATTTAGTTCACAAAATATAGATATTTCAGGAATGGGATCTCAAGGGAAACTTCCGATTTTTGAAAAATTATTTCTGATTGATGCAGTGACGATTTAAAAGTGCTTTTGAAAAGCATTGTTCTCATTGGCGAGATAATTTTTGTTCACTGCTATAAAAATGAAGAAGAATTAAATAGACTTTTTCATTGAAAATTTATGATTTAGCAAGATGAAATGATGAAAAAGTAGAGCTTTTGAAGACATAACAATATTGAAAGAAGAAGCTATATTATTCAAATTGATAATAATATTTCAAAAGAATTTTTAACTGAATCAGAAAATATTTATATGATAGAGGAGTTAGTAGAATTTTAATAAAAATGTTTTAATAAAACAATTTATTTCCTATGCTGTTGGATGTATGTTTGGACGTTATTCACTTGATGAGGAAGGACTTGCATTTGCAGGAGGAGAATTTGATAGTATTGAAATATAGCAAATTTATTCCTGATGAGGATAACTGTGATTCCAATTACGGACAGTGAATATTTTAGTCGATGATATTGTTACAAGATTTGCAGAATTTGTAAAAACAGTATATGGAAAAGAAACGCTTGAAGAAAATCTTTCAATTTATCGCACAAGCCTTTGTCTCGACAAGAATAATACTCAAAAGAAATTATAGAGAGTATTTTGAAAGATTTTTATAAAGACCACATAAAAAGATACAGACCGATTTATTGGCTTTTATGACGCTGGAAAGAAAAATGGATTTAAAGTACTGATCTATATGCATCGCTATAATGAACAGACTACTGCAAAGGTTAGAATTGGATATTTGCATGAATTGGCAAAAAGCATTGGTGAAAGAAGGCAAGTTTTTCTGAAAAGATGAAATTGAGAGTAAATAAATAACAGAAAAAGCTGATGCAGGAACTGAAAAAGATAAAATTACAGCTTGAAGAATGTAGACAATTTGATGCAAAGATGAATCACTTATCTTCAGAATATATTTCAATTGATTTGATGATGGGGTAAGGTTAATTATGAGAAGGTGCAGACTGACGTGATGGGAAGAGGCAGAGATATTGGGTAAAATAGATTATGGAAAAATATTAAAATATTAAAAGTATGGTTAAGTAATTTAAAAAGAATTGGGTTTTCTTCAACTATTAATTTATTAATATACATAATACCAATTATTATAGTATCTATTTCAGAATTGTTTGAACACCATTTTTTCATATTTATATTTATTCTAATAATTCTATTTCTTTTAGTGAATATATAAAAATAAAAGATTTTAATAAATACGGAAGAAGAAATAAATACACTTAAAGGAGATAAAGAAACATTAGAGAAACAAAAACAAAGAACTTGAAAAAATTTTGAAAATTTGCACGTACTTTGAAAAATTTACCTTCAGAATTTCTAAATGGTGTATCGAAACATTTAGAATTAAAAATAGTGATAGAATTTCATTGTATATTCTTAATGAAATAAATTTGAAATAATAGGTAGATATAGTGAAAAACCTGTGTATGAATCAGAAAAATAGGGCTGAATATCCTTCTGATAAGGGATATATTGCAAAATGTTTAAAATAATAATGGAAAACCATATTATTATGTAGCTAATCTTCCAAAGCCTACTAATAAAAACATATACACATAGCAAATGATACAGGGATGACAAAAAGAAGAAATTAATAAATTATCTATGAAAAGTAGAAACATATTTTACCAGAGTAATCAAAGGTGAGAAAAATAATAGAAATATAGGTGTACTAGTTCTAGAAAGTATAAATGAAAAGTTTGATGTATCTGAGATAAAAATTAAATAAAAACTTGAAGAATTGAGCATACCATATATGATAAATTTACTAGAAATAAGTAGTAGTTTGAAAGGAGAAGTATTGAATGAAGAATAAATTAAAAGATGTTTTGTCTTATATTGTAAAAAAATTATCCTTATTCAGATGATTTTAACAAAAACAAGAACAACAAAACTTGTTTATTTAGTAGATTGGGAATACACTAAAAATATGGTCACCAATTACAAACATTAAATGGTTTTTGATCATTATGGTCCTTATGTATCAGATGTATTGGATGAAGCTGCTGATAAAGATAGAACACAGTATAAAAAACTAAATCGAATTTTGCACAGTCAAATATATGGTAATGCCTAAATTTACAAAAACGATATAGTTTATAGTTTAACTACTGATGAAATAGAAATTATAAATGATGTTATAAAGAAAACTAAATTATTATCTTGGAATCAATTTATCCGTTATGTTTATGATACATCTCCAATAAAGAATAGTGAAAAATATGAAAAACTGGATTTATTAAAATATGTTAAATAGATGTGTTTCAAAAACTACAATATTTGGAAACAAAAAGGACAATGACAATTGAATCAAAAGAGACATAAAACCATTATAAAGAAAGGAAATTTAAGAATGATTATAAATTTAATTATGGGATTAATTTTTAATGATTGTTGCATTTTTACAGGTGGTCTAGGTTTAGTATACATTTATATTATGGAATATTGTAGAAAGAAAACAAAAAGAAAATACAGGAAAAGAAAAATGAGATGCTGTTCTTATTTTTAAGTATGACACTTTATATGATATATCAATTTTGGGTTTTACATAATGATTGAATCAGGAAGATATTGCTTCTTTTTACTGGTCAATATTAGGTAGTTGATTTATTTTGAATTTTCTAAAATTGCAATGTCAGAAAATATAAAGAAAACAGGTGGAGATACAAGTTTTTGATAAAAATAAATATTTGCTTTATTCAATATTAGTAATATTTTGTATTATTAATGTTATTGTGTATAAAATGTATTAAATAAGAGGTTATTTAGATTGGAATCTAATTGACACTCTAAAAATAGATATGTTATCATAAAAATAGAGTTAAAAAGGAGAGTGGTAATTATGGCTACAGAAAGCATATTACTTGATGCTTTTGAGAATTCCTGCAAAGATATGCAGATGAAGTACTGGAAGCAATGGAGAGTAAAAAGAAAGTTAAGAAACTTGATGTTGATTTTGAAATTGTAGATGACCCAGAAGAAATTTTTGAGGATAGCAAAGAATTTTGGATATAAGGAAAAAGTGAGACTGTATCGTTGCAGGAATTAAGAGAAAAACTGAAAGATGATGAATTTATAAGAGAAAAAAATTTTGAAAACTTTTAGAAGTAGAGATAGAAATAGTATTGAAAATTTTTTTACATAATAAGGCTATAGATTTTGAGAAAAAAATCACTTTCTGCAACACACATTATTTACAATAAAGAGGAACGGAAATATTGGGGTATTTTTACATTTGCAAATAAAAAGTTTAATTATTGAAAAAGAAAATTTTCTTAATCTTAGTAGGACACAACAGAAAAGGTTTTTCACAGAGTGGAAGAAGATTGAAAGACTGGAAGTTATGTTGTGAATAGTTTTTTTGTTGGCACAAATAGGGAAAAATTATAATATTTCTGATAAAAATATGATAACAGGTAATGAAATAATATCGCTAGTACATGAATTATTATTAATCGTGATTATAAATACGAAAATATTTATGGCTAGGAATGTGAAGATAACAGTTCACTAATAAGATTTTTATTCAAATTATGGATTTAACCTGATAAAAGATTTCAGTTCAGAAAACAAATTAAGAACAATGATACTAAGGTTAGATAATTTTAAAAATAAAGATTTTATAAGTCTCTTTTTATCAAAAAGATAATTGAGGCTTTTTATTTAAAAATATAAAAATTATGGAGGAGAAAATTGAAATTTAGAACAAATTACAAACTACACTAAATAATGAATTTAAGGGTGAAGGTCGTAAATTAGTTTTTGGTATGATGAAAAGCAGGAGTTTTTATTAGAAATAGAAGGACTGGGGCTGGAAAATACTAAATTGCTGATATTGCGTGAAGATGAGCTTTTTAAGACTAAGATGCTTCTTGAAAGGAAGATAGGGAAACGAATTATTTGATTTATGCACCGTTTAAAAGACCTAAAAATAAGGGAAAATCATCTGTTGATACCATAATGTATTCAAAGGTGTTTTTGACAGACTGGATTGCAATAATGCAGAATTTGGAAAATAAAGGATGAATTAAGAGAAACGCTTCCAAAAGCATGGAAAATTTTTGAGGCTAAGGATAGAAGGGAGAAATTTGAGGAATTTGTTGATTATTTTAAACCTATGACAGAAGAGGAAATTGAAATTACTATGATGAGGATATTGACAAATTCTAAAAATTGGGATTTTGAGGATTTGAAGATGTTGTAAGAATTTTAATAATGGATATAAATAGAAAAGAAAGTAAATATCTTTCAGAATTTAGAAAATATAATTTAGAAGATTTTGGGAATTTTGTAAAGTTAAAATTCGGATATGTTGATGAAAAGCCCTAATTTAACAAAATTAATTGGGATATTTTTGACATATGTTTTCAGAAAAAGTTAAGGAGTTACCAAAAACAATTTAATGAATTTAATATAAGGACTGGTTTGTAACATTTTAAGTAGATTGAATAGTAGCAGATATAAAAATGAATTTAAGAATCTTACTCGGAAGTGTACAGTCTTATTAATGGGGACAATTATTTTTAAAAATTTTTCTCCTGAACATATACTTGAGCTTGATATATTTGATTTTCCTGATGAAAAATACAAATTGGATTATTGAGCGGATTACTGATGAAAAATTTTTCAGTAAAATTACAAGATACATCTATAAAAGACATAATAAAATTACGAAAAGATATTAGTAATGAAAATCTGCAAACAGAATATAAAATATTGAATATGCTTGATGAAGGTATAAAAATACGAAATTTGAAACTTGTAATGATTTTTGTGGAAATAACAGATAGTTATGCTATTATATGATTGATACATATTACAGAAAATTTTGTTATTATTATGATAAGTTGATGGAAAATAATGAAAATATAATAAATTACTAAATGCTAGAGATACATACTTGATAAATTTTTAAACCTATAAATATAAAATTTAATGAATTAATTGACTATAAAAATATTTCTATAAATTTACAGTAGGATTTTACAAAAATTAGTGGAGCCAAATAAAAATCGGATAGTAGTCATAATTTCTGATGCTTTAAGATATGAAACAGCAAAAGAATTACTTTACAAAATGAGTAAGGATGAAAAATGAATGCTGAAATGGAATATCAGCTAGGAATTATACCTTCCATTACAAAACTAGGAATGGCTGCTTTGCTCACATATAAAAATAGAAGTAAAAGTGAAAAACTGGTTTTTCTGTTCTCGTTGATGAAAAACCTTGCAATAATATGGAAAAAGAGAAAAATTCTAGCTATGATGAAGATTCTGCAGCATTAGATTTTTGACAAGTGTTTAAATCATCAAAGGATGAATTGAGAGAAATGTTTAGAAATAAGAAAAAAGTATATATTTATCATAATCAGATTGATTCAACTGGAGATAGAGCAAATACTGAAAATGAAGTATTTAAGGCGTAGCTATGAAGCAATAGAGGAAATTATGAATTTGGTAAAAACTTAGAGGAGTCTATAAATAACATAATAATTACAGCAGATCATGGATTTATTTATAAAAGAAGAATGATAGAGGAATTTGATAAGATAGAAAATTTTACTAATAGAAAAAGATATTATAAATAGAAGATACATAATAACTGAAAAATGATTATAGTGAAATTGGAATAAATGAAGTAAAGTTGTCTGATATTTTAAATGATAAAAACGAAAAATTAAAAGTAATTTCTCCAAATACTTCCAATGTATTTAAAATTAGTGGTGGTGGACTTAATTATTGTCATGGTGGAATTTCATTACAGGAATTAATAGTACCAGTTATAAAAGTAAAACGACAAAGGGGTCTGTAGATACTGAATTGGTAAAAATCAATATGATTTCAGAGATTAGTAAAATAACTAGTTTGAAAGTATCACTTGAATTTTTACAAAATGCTGTAACAGATATTATAAAACCTGCTGAATTTCAAATATTTTTGTTGATAAACAATGATAATATAATCAAATACAGAAAATTATAGAGCAGATAGTGAAGAAAATAAAACTGAAAAGAATAAGTAAATTTAAATTTACGCTTAAAAATAGAAAATATACAAAAATGAGAATTTTTATTTAATTGTAAAAATAAAAGAAACTGAAATGAAGAAATTAGATGATAATAGATGTCTTGTTTTCAGATGATTTTGGATTAAAATTATCTTTTGGTTATTAAGAGGAGAAAATAGTGAATAAAAGATTAGTTTATAAAAATATTAAATGTACCTAGAAATGCTACAAAAGATGAAATAGCATACAGAAAAATGGCATATCATCCAGATATGAATCCTGAAAATTCTGAATTTTCAGAAAAAGATTTAGAGGTAAAGGAAGCATATGAAATTTTAAGTGATGAAGTAAAAAGAAAAGATATATGATAAAAATTTGGGTGATAGTGATGATTATACTGAAGATAATAATCACACTGAAAGTTATCCTGATGAAGGGGAAGAAACATTAAATGGGAAATTATATAAATATTTTGCTGGAAAAATTGTTAGAAAAGATTTGACATAAGAGAAGGGGCAAATGTTCCAATATATGTTTTGGAATATTTATTAGGAATGTACTGCTCTTCTGTAAATGAGGAAGATATTGAAGAAGGGCTGGAAACAGTAAAAGAATATTGGCACAAAATTATGTAAGACCCGATGAAGCTGAAAAGAATAAAATCAAATTAAGAGTAGTAATGGTTCTTATACGATAATTGACAAAGTTACTGTAAAATTGAATTTTAAGGAAGATAGATACGAAGTTGAATTTTCAAATTTATCATTAAAAAGGAGTTCCTATATCAGATATTTATCCTTCCAAATATGAAAGACTGCTTGGAGGAGGTATTGTGCATTATTCAGTTGGAATATTATTATGATGAGGAAGATAAATAAAAGGAAATCCTGTAATTATAAAAATTGACTCCTGTACAAAATGCCAGAAATTGATTTTGAAGAATTTAAATTTGCTAGAGGGAAATTTACAGATGAGGAATGGATAGACATTGTTTAGAAGTAGGAATGGAACCTAGCCAATTTAATGAGAGAGTCAAATGGCTTCATTTACTAAGACTTATTCCACTACTAGAAAATAATTATAATCTATGTGAATTAGGACATTGTGGAACTGGAAAATCTTCATGTTTATAAAGAAATAAGTCCTAATAGTATACTTGTATCAGGAGGACAAACGAGTGTAGCAAACCTTTTTTATAATATGGGAAGAGGAACAATGGGACTTCTAGGACTTTGGGATTGTGTAGCTTTTTGATGAAGTGGCAGGAATAAGATTTAAGGATCAGGATGGAGTCCAAATTATGAAAAGATTGCATGGCTTCAGGTTCATTTGACGTGGAAAAGAACATACAAGTGCAGGATGGCTTTTGTTGGAAAACATTAATCAAAGTGTAGATGTCGTGTTGAGAACTTCTCAACTTATTCGAGCCGTTTCCTCATGTAATGGGAAGAATACAGCATTTTTGGATAGAAATGCACTGTTACTTGCCTGATGGGAAATTCGCAAATATAGACCTTTTCATTTTTACTGATGATTACGGTTTTATAACAGATTATTATGCTGAAATTATGCGAGAACTGCGTAAAATTTCCTATGCAGATGCATATGACAAGTATTTTTAAATTAGGAAATCAGTTAAACCAAAGAGATACAATTGCTGTAAAAAGAACCGTATCTGAATGGTGAAAATAATTTATCCGCATGGAGTACAAAGGAAATATTGAAAAATATTGAGATTTGCAATGGAAATGAAAGAAGAGTTAAAGAACAACTGAAATTATGGAATGGAATTTTATGATGTTAATTTTTCATATATTGACAAAGAAAACTTTAATGTAAGAATATGTTTCGTTCCTGAAACAAAGTAGTGGAAGTTTAATCTCACAGGGTATTGGAAAACCAGGTCATTTATACAATGTTTCACATGGAAAAATGGAATGATTGGATTATTTAAAATTGAAACACAAATAACAAAAAGAACTGAATTTGAAAACAGGATTGGGAAATAGTCGAGAAGCTAGGAATCAGTGGAAATGGCATTTAAATACTTAAAAGCTAATGGAAAATCTATATGGTAAAAATCAGTACCAAAATAACGATTATGTTGTAAATTATCAAGACTTAAAAGGTATCGATGACCTCAAATCTAACTTAGCTACATTTATTGCCATCTGTTCAGCAGCACTAAATAAACCTATTATTTCAAGTACAGCAATTTTGGGAGATTTAAGTATAGGTGGAACGATAATTAGCAGATGAACTTGCAAATGTATTACAAGTATATTTAGATTCAGGAGCAAAAAGTATTATTGCCAATGAGTTCGGCAGCAGATTTATCAACAGTCCCACCAGATTTAATAGGAGCATTTAATCTGATATTTTAGTGTTTTCAGCTGAGGATGCCAGATGAAAGCATTAGAGTAGAATAAGAAGAAAATAATGGTGAAAATTATTCCATTATCGTAGTTATTGTAATAATAACGTAATATTTTATAACATATAAATTGCAATTAATATTGTAATTTATGAAATTAAAACGAATAATTTTGATTAAACTTATATAAAAATTATCTCAATAAAATACGGAGTAAAAATTATGAAATGGAAAAATACAAAAATTAAACCAAGAACAAAAAGAAGAAAACTATTACACTCTGTATTTTCAATTATATTTATACCTGCCTCTATAATTATTTCAAAAATTTATCTTATTCCAATGTAATAAAAATTACCAAATTGAAAAATAAAAAGAAAAATTTTAGCAAAAAGGAAGAAGCTGAACGTATTGAATATGAATTTAGAGAATTTGAGAATAAATTTAAAAGTTTACAATTAGTTGATTGATAATCCTAGAAAATCCTGCTGAAATTGAGCAGAAAAATATTATATTGTAAAAGGAAAGACATTTCACTTCACAAAATGTTATATATTCAGATAAATTTATTTATATAAGTGTACCTGAAATGGTAAAATTTATATTGAAATGGAAAGACAGTATATCTTTTTAAAGATTACGATACTATAATAGTAAACAAAAGGAATCATCGGAATATGAAGATAGAGGGAAGTTGGGTATTTTCTTTTAGATGGAAAAACTTTTTATAAAAATATAAAAGTGGCAAAAATTGAGTGGATCACACAATATGTAACGATAATTATACAGATATTGCATCTGAACGTAAAGCTACTGAACAGGAAATAAAAATAGATAATATGAGAAAAGTTAGACATGAGTGGGTTTTGGATCTGGATTTGGATTAATAACCTGGAAAAATAGCAATGAAGAGGAGAAGAAACGAAAAGGAACGACAAAACAAAAAGAAAAACAGTACAGATACATCAAAATATATATTATTTAAACTATTATGATTGTGATTATAAAAATGTCTTTTACAAAGGAAGAAATGGAAAAACTTTCCCAAGCAGCATAGAGTCTTCATACGGATCTACTATCCAAATTCTTTGACACAAAAAGAATTGGAAAAATGGAAAGAGAAGAAAACTCAACGTGACAGAATGGACTCTGACGAATGGGAATACGAAGACAGGGAAGAAAGAGAATACTGGGAAAGTGAGGAATATTGGGGGAGAAGAAGGATCGAGAAGGAAGTTTATTAAAAACATCAATTACCTACAATAAATAAAAATAATATGAAAGGTAAAGGGTTAGCATAAATGAAAAATTATTTGAAGACATAGAACTTCAATTGCCTTTTTACAAGTTTTTGACTTTACTAAAAACTTGAATAAATTTTTATAAGAAGTGGTAAAAATATAAATATCAAAATGAATTTATAAAATTAAGTTTTCAAATACTTGTTTTACACTGTTTTAAATTTTAGGTTGAAAAAAATAAGAATTATACTATAATAAATCACTATGCGATTAGGCTAACTAGAGCCTAATTTTATTTTGACAAAAAGAGAGAAAGAAGGAATTGAAATGATAGAAATGATTTTGCTCTGATGGTAGTAAAAGACAGTTGGAAAATCCGATGACTGTTGTGGAATTTGCAAAAAGTATTGGGAGCAGTCTTGGGAAGGCAACCGTTGGGGCGATAATTGACGGTGTGCAAAGTTGATCCATCTCATATTATTGATAAATCTGGAACAATTGAAATAATTACTAACACAAGTGAAAAAGGATAGAGATTATAAGACACAGTGCGGCACATATTATGGCTCATGCTGTGCAAAAGATTCTTCCCAAATACAAAGGTTACGATAGGCCTGTTATTGAAAAATGGATTTTTATGATTTTTGACCCCTGAAAACCGTTTACTGAAGAAGATTTAGCAAAAAATTGAAGAGGAAATGGCAAAAATTGTAAAAAGAAAAATTATGAATTTAAAAGAAGTGAAATGACTGCCGAAGAAGCAAAAATTCTTTTGCTGAAAAAGGTGAAACTTATAAAGTTGAGATAATTGACGATTTAGGTGCAGATAAAGTTAGCATTTATCAGCAAGGTGAATTTATAGACTTATGCCGTGAACACACATTCCATCGACTGGCTACCTAAAAAGCATTTAAGTTAATGTCAACAGCAGGAGCTTACTGGCGTGGAGATTCAAAACAATAAAATGCTTCAAAGAATTTACGGAGTTGCTTTTTGAGACAAAAAGAGCTGGATGATTATTTGACAATGATGGAAGAGGCTGAAAAAAAGAGATCGCTAGAAAATTAGGAAAACAGCTTGACTTATTCTTTGTGGACGAACATGGACCTGGATTCCTTTCTTTATGCCAAAAAGGTGTGGAATTATTTAATAAATTGCAAGAAATCTGGAGAGTTGAACATAGAGGTTATCAGGAAATAAAAACCCAATTATGCTAGATAAGGAAATTATGGGAAATTTCTGGACACTGGTTTAATTATCGTGAAAAATATGTATACATCGACAATTGATGAAAAAGGAATATGCACAAAGCCTATGGAACTGTCCAGGTTCAATAATTGCCTACAAGAATAATTTACATTCATACAAGGATTTTACCATTGAAATACGGAGAAATGGGGCTTGTTCACAGACACGAATTTAGTGGAGCTTTACACGGGCTTATGAGAGTTAGAGCATTTACACAGGATGATGCTCACGTTTTCGCGTACAAAAAGAGCAAATTGAGGAACAAATTATCGAAATTATTGATTTATATGATAAATTTTATACTGTATTTGGATTTGAATACCATATTGAATTATCAACAAAACCTGATAAAGCAATAGGTTCAGACGAAATATGGGAAATGGCTGAAGCAAACTTGAAATCAGCTTTGGAACATAAAGGAATTAATTACAAGCTAAATCCTGGAGATGGAGCATTCTACGGACCAAAAATCGACTTTAAGATGAAAGACTCAATCGGAAGAATTTGGCAATGTGGAACAATCCAGTTAGACTTTAACCTTCCAGCAAGATTTGAAATGAGCTATATAGGTGCAGATGGGGAAAAACACGAGCCAGTAATGATTCACAGGGCAATGTATGGAAGTTTGGAAAGATTTATCGGAATCTTGATCGAACATTATGCAGGAGCATTCCCAACTTGGTTAGCACCAGTACAAGCAAGAATCCTAACAATTTCTGACGAACAGGTACCTTTTGCAAAAGAATTGTTTACAAAACTTCAAGATGCAGGAATCAGAGTAGAGCTTGACACAAGAGTGGAAAAAATTGGATACAAAATTAGGGAAGCAAACGGAGTTCAGAAAATACCAGTTCAACTAATAATTGGTAAAAACGAAGTTGCAAACAATGAAGTAAAATGTAAGAAGATTTGGTCTACAAGACAGCAAAAATGTATCAGTTGACGAAATTATCGAAAACATTGAAACAGGAATCACATGTTCCATTTTTCAAATTAGAAAAATATAAGTAATTTAACTGATAAATAAAAAGTCTTTTTAAAAGTTAAAAGTTATAATATTATGATAACTTGAATATAAAGTTTTTAAGTTAAATTTTGTAAAAAGATTTTAATAGAATTATTCAGTTGTTAAAATAAAATAATTTTTGAAAAATAAAAAAAGATTAAAAATAATGAGGTGATTTTTATGAGAAATGATTATGATGAATTAGAAACTTATAATCATAATAACGATGATTATAATGAATATGGTGGACACAGAGAAATGACGATGACTTATGATGATTTGGATAGACTTGTAAGTTCAAAGGTTCGTGGAAGCATGATGTGGATGCTGTTAGGCTTGTTATAACAGGGCTGGTGTCATACGGGCTTATGACTGGAAATCCGATTGCCATTGAATAATAAGAATGTACTATGTTCTTGCTGTTATAGAAGTTATAGTTGTCGTTGCGTTTTCAGCATTGATTTATAAAGCAAAATCTAGTACATTAAAAACTTATGTTTTTGATATACCTGCATTAAACGGACTGACACTTCTTCAGCTATTGGGCTTATTTATGCTCAGGAAATTATATTTTCAGCATTTTTTAGGAACATTGATATTATTTTGTCGTTTTAGCAGTTTATGGTTATTTTACTAAAGAAAATTTGACAAAAATTTATCACCAATATTAATTGCTGGGTTAATAACATTAATTTTAGTTAGTATTATAAATATTTTCCTTCAAAGTAGCGGAGTTGACTTGTTTTATATCAGTAATAGGTGTAATTATCTTTACAATTTTCATTGCAGTTGATGTAAACAGAATAAGAAATAACATTATCACTTATGCAGTTCAGGAAGATTCAGAGATTTTGAACAAAAATCGAAATTGTCGGTGCATTAAATTTATATCTGGACCTTTTATAAATTTATTCCTATACATTTTAAGAATTTTAGGAAGAAAAGATAATAACAAATATTATAATTTAATAAAAATATAAAGGGTTATTTTTGGATTATTGACATTAAAACTGTTCACTCAATCCTGAAATAACTCTTATTCTATTTATTAAAGGGGAAAAATTTTGAAAAATAATAAAAATTAATAATAAACGGTACACGAGATAGAAAGTTTTGATAAACGAAGAAATTCTAGCAAGCAGAATATGGATATTTTCAGGAATTGCACTTCGATTTTACTATGTATGATATTAAAAACTATATGATTTTCGAGTTAGACAACATAATTCAGTCATTAAGAAAGTTAAAACTACCTGATGTGAAAGGGAATTTTATTCATAATTTTATTTATACTCGAAATTTTTTATCTTTTGTCCTGCCCAAAAATATTAATAACAAACAGAATATGAAATCCGCCTTTATTAGTTCTATCATTAATATGGGCTTAATTCTATCTATTTTCTTTCGGAAAACTTTCGTTTTTTTGTTACGCAAAAACTGTTATTGCTGGAATAATGCTTGTGTTAGCACTAATATTGCTAGTTTTCTTAATAAAAAGACATAAAAATATACAAATAAAGATACTAGTAGAAACTGACAGTACTGAAATTTTTAGAAAAACAAGATTTTTCAGTAGTTGTGTTGTATTCTGACATTGTAAAAGTAGTAATTTTATATCTTTGCTGATGTTGATAATAAGATAAATTTAGAAAGGAAAGATAATAATGAAAAAGAAAAATAGAATGTGTTGAGGGAATTTTCATAGAATTTATAAACTGGGAAAATTTGATAAACCAATTGGAAAAACTTGAAAATGGACTGGAAAAAGTTAAGATTTGACTTGATGAAAAGAGGAAAATGATGAGTATTTGAAGCGGCTAAAAGAGGAGATGTCAGGAGGTTGCAGATGCTCTTGGCGATGATGCTTTTATATTCTTTTGTGGGACAATAATTGAGCATGGAATGCAAGATGTTATTGAAGATGTGTTTGAGGAAATTCATAGAAGTAATTTGAGCAAGCTAGATGAACATGGGAAACCAATTTATCGTGAAGATGGAAAGGTAGTAAAGGACCAAATTATTTTCCTGCCAAATTTAAAACAATTTTTGAAAAATAAGAAAAATTTGTGAAATAAAGTAAAAATATGGATAATAACTTGTAAAAATTTAGAAAATGTGATAAAATAAAGACCGATATGTAAAAATAATTTTTAACTGAACATATAATTTATAAAATAGTTAAGTTATATATTAAAAAGAAAGAGCAGTAAAAGGCTGTATCAGATTAAAAATAGAAAGGAGAGCTACTACAGTTATTTAGTAGATGTGAATAATTATGCAAAGATGTGAAGTTTTTGGAAAAACAGTAAGCTACGGAAATAGAGTAAGTCACTCTCACAGAGCTACAAAAAGAATTTGGAGACCTAATTTATAAACAATGCTTTTAACTATTAATAATGAAGAAGTTAGAGTAAGAGTTTGTACAAAAAGCAATGAAAACATTAAAAGGGAAAAATGTTGATCAAGTTATCTTGTTAAAAATAAAGAAAACATTAAGTCCCTAAAAATTTTAAAAGTATTAGCAAAGTAAGTTTTTAATAACTTACTTTTTGTGTGTACCCAGTAGCTCAACTGGATAGAGCGTCTGACTTCGGATCAGAAGGCTTGGGGTTCGATTCCTCACGGTACGCCATATGTAAATTAAAAAGATAACAAGTTTTTACCTGTTATCTATTTTTATTATCTTTTTTTGCTGATTCTTTGAAAATTCTGCTTTTGCTTTAGCTAATTGAGCATTAAATTCACTGTTTGAATGTAGTGTTGCAACAACTGTACTTGCTACTACACGAGCTGCATCGACATCACTTTGCCAGTGGTAACCGCAAATTACACGACTTTTGTCCCATTTTCATATCCACGTTTCATAATTTGACTTTGTCTTCTGGGTTTACTTCAGCTAGAACTAAGGCAGTAGCCCATCCGATTGAAGTATGTCCTGATGGATATGAACCGTTTGTTGAAAGAGTTGCTTTCGTCTTCTGGACGGCAAGTTGATTCTTTAAAGTATGCAAATGGACGAATTCTCATATATGTTTGTTTCTGCAGTTCTTGCTACAAATCTCCTGCATCTTCACGTAATTTTGTAACTAATTTGAAAAATCTCAGGTGTTGTTTGGGCTGAAATTGTGTATCCAAATGCTTTGAAAAAGCACGAGGTACTCCGTCACCTTCTACTTGTGCATCGTTATATGCCTGTTTTCCTTTTCAGTATTTCTTAGTAATTTTCCTTTTTCATACTGAGCCTTTGTCATTTAGAAAAAGCAATACTGTCAACTGCTGGTGGAGCTGGCAATAAATCATAACTGCTTACAACTTGTGAACTTCTTTAAAAATAAACATCTGGTTTTGTTGTTACATCATTTTCTTTTTCCTGCAGAAAATGAAACTAAACTTGCAATTAAAAACGTTCCGATTAATAATATTTTTTCATATTTAGAATCACCCTTTCCTTATAGATATATTTGATAAAGTTATACCGTATTTTTAAGAAAATGTCAATAGTAATAAAAATCAGTACAATAACATACAAATGCAATATTTTTTCATATGTTATTGACTGAAGTAAATAATTTTTTCAAAATTAAATTTTTATATTTCTAAATAGTCTTTTTAAACATTACTGAAAATACGATAATTAATAAGACGCAGCATGCTAATAATGACACTCACCATATATTCCAACTAAAACCATGCAAAGAAGCGCACTGACTAGAAAAATAAATCTAATCCAATATATATCCAAAAATTTTGTAAAATGATGTTTCTTTTTGTATTTATATATTTAAATAGATTTTCCATTCCACTTCGCAAGTTTCCTGTACATATAGTAGTTGCTCCCTGCCATTCCTCTAATTTTTGAACCCTTGATATTGAATTGCAGCGATAAATGACATAATTATGTTTATTGGCATATTCCATTTTCCACTTGGGACAAAATGCAATAAAAACATTATTATGACTTGATAGAATATGACAATTTGCTGCTATCGGAAAATTTTATGTTTCTTTCAAAATTTGATTCGTATAAATTCTGAAAACAATATTCCCATTGTAAATACAAATACTGGCACAAAAATAATAGAATGCTTTTTCCAAAAATTTCCTTTTCCCAAGTTTATTGCAAAAAGACAATATTTCCAGTTTGTGCATTAGCTAGCACATTTCCACGTGTAGAAAATGTATATGTGTCCATAAATCCCCCAACCATACATAGAAGCATTGCAATCGAAATGTTTCTGGAGGATATTCTTCTCCATTAAAGAAAAATTTTTATATTTCTTGCCATTTTCATCTCCTTTTTTAAAAATTTTAAACTTTTTAAAATTCAAATCCAAAAATATACATATTTTCTCCCTTTTCATTAATTTAATTTTTTAATACCAGTTGTATATTATGAATCGAATTATATATAAATTTTATATACAAATATTGTATCAAAATTTTTGTATTTTTAAAGTCGTAATATAGTTATAATAATTTTTAGTTTTCCAGAATATCAAATTTATATCCAACTCCCCAAATAGTTTTAATATTCCATTTTTTTATGCTCATAATTATCCATTTTTGCACGAAGCCGTTTTTATATGGGTATCAACAGTATGGCTTTTCGCCAAAATAGTCGAATCCCTCAGATTAAATCTAGCAGATTTTCTCTCGTAAAACTTTTATTCTGATTTGTCGCAAGTGTCCACAAAAATTTCGATTTCTTTTGTTAAGGAAATTATTTCGTTATTTATTTTTACAGTAAAATTATTTAAGTCAATTTCAAGATTATCAAATGAGAATATTTTTCGCTGTCATCATTTTTTGGAGTAATCCGACGTAAAATGGCATTTATCCTTGCTATAATTTCTCCAGGTGAAAATGGCTTTTACAATGTAGTCATCCGCACCTATTTCTAGCCCCATTATTTTCTCATAATCTTCCACGTGCTGTAATCATTATACATTGGAAACATTGGAAAATTTTCGCACTTCACGGCATACATCAAATCCATCTTTTTGGCATCATAACATCCAGAAGCACAATATCAAATTTATTTTCCTCCACTTCCTTAAGAGCATCTTCCCATTGAAAAACAGTGCTTATAATAAAATTATTTTTACAGTATTCTGAAAGTATTGATACAATCTGCTTATTATCATCTGCAATTAATACTTTTATACATTTTATTTCTCCTTTACGATAAAGTTAAATCCTAGAGTTATTAGTTCAGTCTTGAAAGAAACGGAATATATAGTAATACCGCTTAAAACTGAACTAAAAATTATGGCTGTTTTACCCAAACTTTAAAATTATTTTTTATTGGTTTGATTTTAAAGAAGTTCGAGATATAATAAAATTTTATCATAAATTTATTGAAATATAAAATACTAATTTTTATTATATAGGAAATTTGAGTAAAGTGTGGTATTATTATAATACGAATAAAAATGTAGTATAAATAAGGCGGAAATGGCTATGAAAAACATATAACTTGTTTTATGAAAATTTAGAAAATGTGAAAAATAAAAAGGAGTTACAAAAACAAATATTCCAAAAATTTCAGGAAATTGGGGTTTTTACACTTTATGATTTGCTTTTATTTTTTTCCCAAGAGCTTATGAAAACAGGAGCAATCATAAGAAAATTGGAGAAATTCTGGCAGATGAATTTGTGATTTTGCAAGGAACAGTTGTGAATGTGGTTAATCAGTATATAAAGGCTGGAAGGACTATGTTTAGGGCGGTTTTGAGTGATGATAGCGGAATGATTGAGCTTGTGTGGTTTAATAACAGGTTTGTGAAAAATGGGATTCATATTGGCGATGAGATTACGGTTTATGGAAAAGTGAGAAAGACTGTAAAATTTCAGCTTGTAAATCCTGAATATAAAAAAATCAATCAAGCTAGTTTTGATATGCAGGAACAAAAGCAGATATTACCCATTTATCCGTCTACAGAGTCACTTAGACAGCAGGCAATCAGAAAAGTTATGGAAAATGCCCTAATGGATTACGGATATTTGTTGCAGGAAAATCTACCAAAGGAATTTTTGCAGAAGGAGAAACTGCTTGGAAGAAAAGAGGCGGTTTTAAATATTCATTTTCCAGAAAGTGAGGAAAAGCAAAGCAAAGCACGAAAAAGATTTATGCTGGAGGAAATTTTACTTCTGGAAATGGGAATTTTGCAAAATCGTTTTAGTGTAGACAAGGCAAATAAGAATATTTATAAACTTGCGGACAACAAAAGTCTTGTAAGCAAATTTATAAAGGGTTTGGATTATGAATTGACAAAAGCTCAGAAACGTGTAATAAAGGAGATTTATTCTGAATTAAAGGCTGGAAAGATTGTAAATAGGCTGATTCAGGGGATGTTGGTTCTGGAAAGACGATTGTTTCGTTCATAATGCTTCTTTATATGGTGGAAAATAATTATCAAGGGGTAATTATGGCACCTACAGAAATTCTTGCAACACAGCATTATCTAGGAATTGTAGATGAGTTTATGAATCTTGACATACGAGTGGAACTTTTGACTGGAAGTGTGAAGGGAAAGAAAAAGGAAAAATTGCTGAACGAGATAAAAGAAGGACTTGTTGACATTGTAATTGGGACACATTCTCTAATTGAGGACAATGTATTTTTCAAAAATCTTGGGACTGATTGTAATTGATGAACAGCACAGGTTTGGGGTAACACAGCGAAAACTTTTACGTGACAAGGGAAATCTTGCCAATTTAATTGTTATGAGTGCCACTCCAATTCCACGTTCGCTTGCACTTACAATTTACGGAGATTTGGATGTATCGATTATTGACGAGTTGCCTGCTGGGAGAAGTCCGATTAAGACAAAATGGATACAAAAATGAAATTGATAGGCAAAAAAATGTATAACTTTATGGAAAAGAAAAATGAAAGATGGACGGCAAGTATACATAGTGTCGCCATTAATTGAGGAAAGTGAGAGCCTGAATGTAAAATCAGCACAGGAAACATACGAAGAATACATTTCAATTTTTTTCCAAATAGAAAAATCGGACTTATGCACGGACGGCAAACTTACAAGGAAAAAGCAGAAAGTTATGGAACAGTTTAAAAAAATCACGAACTTGACATTCTAGTTTCCACAACAGTAATCGAAGTCGGAGTAAATGTTCCAAATGCTTCTATTATGGTAATCCGTGACGCCCAAAGATTCGGACTTTCTTCACTTCATCAGCTGCGAGGAAGAGTTGGTCGTGGAAAATACCAGTCCTACTGCTTTTTAGAATCTGAAACAACAAATGAAATTTCAACAAAAGACTGGAAAGTTATGGAAGAAAACTACAGATGGATTCAAAATTGCCGAAGAAGATTTAAAGTTACGTAATTCAGGAGAAATTTTAGGAACAAGGCAAAGTGGAGTATCTGACATGCTTTTTACGGACATTGTAAAAAATGTGAAGGAAATCAAATTTGTACGTGATTTTGTAATGGAATATTTGGAAAAGAATGATGGAAAAATAGAAAATGAATTTTCTGAAAATGGATGATTTATAAGAAGTTTTTTTAGACAAATCAGATGATGATTAACGTATAGTATGAATATATTGTATTTAATTATATAAATATATTACTTTAGTATTTAAAACTCGTATTCAAAAACAGGATCTTGACATTTGTAAAGTAGTCAGAAAGTAATAGACTATTAAAAATATTAAACAGTTAGGAAAATGAAAATAAAGCAAAGATAATAACTGTCTGAGCGTAGTTTTTACGCAGCGAGTTTTTATTTTTCTTTATAAGAAAAGTTTTTATAGTAAGGGGTGTAGGCGGCATAGCGTCTGATGCCCTTACGTTACATTGAGTAAAAATAGAAAAATTATTATTAATCATAATACTTTATAAATAAATTATTAAAAATCTTTAAGATAGATACTTACGAATTAAATTTTATTTTTTAAATAGTGTTTAATATAAATTAGATTTATTTAATTTTACTAATTTATTTTTTTAGAAAAATTTCAAAATGATAAGGAGAAGTTTTTGTGAAACAGTATTTAGTAGATTTTGGGCTACTTTTTGTGGGGATATTTTTGGGGACTTGGGTTTGTATTTGTGGAAGATTGGGCTGAATACAGGGGTTGATCCGTTTTATTTGTCAGCGGTTAGGTTTTCTTGTGGGAGGGCTTATTCTTTATGGGATTTTCTTTAGAAAGTTGGCAGATTTACGAAAAAGGATATTTTTGCTGGATTAATAGTTGGAATTTTTTTCAATTTTTGGATATGCTTTTCAAACTTATGGGGCAATGCTTACGACTGCCAGTAAAAAAATGCTTTTTTACATCAATTAACGTTATAATTGTGCCTTTATATTTTTTTGGTTTTTGCACAAAAACGTCCTGATATTTTTGCATTTCTAGCTTCAGTTATTTGTGTAATGGGAGTTGCTGTGATAAGTTTTGACAGGAAGATGAATCTTGCAAATCTTAATTTTGGAGATATTTTGACGATCATAAGTGCAGTATTTTTGCAGGGCAGATTGCTACAAATGGGATATTTCAGCAAAAAGTTGAGCCGTTAAAACTTGTTGTTATGCAGATGTTTGTAGCTGGAATATTATTTGTGATAAATGTTTTTATTTTTTCAGATATAAGTAAAATTGAAAAACCTGCTGGAATGACGTTAGTTGCACAATTTATTTAACACTCTTTTTCAACAGCGATACCGACAGTATTACAGACATTCTGCCAAAAAAATATACAACTTCTACAAGAGCTTCAATATTAATGTCAACAGAGTCACTTTTTGCTCCACTTTTTGCATTTTTATATTAAGTGAGATTGTCACTAAGAGTGGCAGCTGGGGCTGGTTTGGTGCTTTTTGCGGTGCTTGTGTCGGAAACAAAATTGGGATTATTGAGGAATGATAAATAAAAATTAATTGATGTTTTGTATTAAAATTTATCAAATAATATGATAAAATAAGACGTACAAATAATGAGTTTAAAAGGAGAAAAAAATAAAAATGAAAATAGTTTTTATATGGACACCCAACTTTTGCGTCAAAAATCGGAAAAAGTTGATGGTTGATGATAATGTAAGGGAGACTCTGGATGAAATGGTTGCTCTTATGAGAAAAGGCTAATGGCGTAGGGACTTGCTGCAAAATCAGGTGGATATTGCCAAAAGATTTTTGTGCTGGAACACGATGGAGTTGTGAAAAAGGTTATTAATCCTGAGATTTTGGAATTTTTCTGAGGAAATTGCAGATATGGAGGAAGGATGCTTTGAGCATTCCAGGAATTTTTAAGAAAGTAAACCGTCCTGCGAAAAATCAAAGTAAAAATATTTGAATGAAAATGGGGAAGAAGTTGTTGAAGAACTTGAAGAAATGTGGTCCAGAGCATTTCAGCATGAATTTGATCACATTGAGGGAATTTTGTTTACAGATAAACTTTCGGTTATGAATAAAAGATTAGTTGCTAAAAATTAGATGTTTTTGAAAAGAGATTTTACTAAAGGGTCGAATTTATAGGATTTGGACGAATAAAGTCAGGAAAGTGAGAAAAAAATTAATGAAGACAATATTTATGGGAACGCCAGAATTTGCGATACCGAGTCTGAAGTTGTATTTAAAAATACTGATTTACAGCTTATTTTTACAAAAAGAAGACAAAATAAACGCCAGAGGAAATAAAATTATATTTTTCGCCTGTAAAGCAGTTTGGAATTGACAATGATGTGGAAATTATTCAGCCCAAAAATGAAAGGATGAAGAAGTTATAAATAAAAATTAAGGAAATAAATCCTGATTTAATCGTGGTTGTAGCTTATGGAAAAATTTCTACCAAAGGAAATTATTGATATTCCAAAATATGGAATAATAAATGTGCATTCTTCACTTTTTACCGAAATATCGTGGAGCTTCGCCTATTCATTCGGCTATTTTAAACGGCGATACGGAAACAGGTGTGAGCATTATGTACATTGAGGAAGGGCTTGATTCTGGAGATGTGATTTTAAAGGAATATTGTGAAATTACAGAAGATGATACGCTTGGAACTTTGCACGATAAATTGAAGGATTTAGGAGCAGCTGGACTTATAAAAGGCATTAAAATTGATTGAAAATGGGAAAAGTTCAGGCGGAAAAGCAAGATGATAGCAAAGCCACTTTAGTAAAGCCGATTACAAAAGAGCAGGCAAAAATCGACTGGAATAGTACAAAGGAAGTTATTTACAATCAAATTCGCGGATTAAATCCATTTCCAGCGGCACATACTTCCAATAAAAAGGCGAAAACATAAAAATTTACAAAAGTGAAAAATTGATAAAAATTACAAAGATGAAAATGGAAACTGAAATAGAAAAACGGTACAATTGTTGAAATTATCAATAAAAAGGGCCTGTTGTAAAAGTTGCAAATGGCGGAATATTGATTTTGGAGGCGAAATTTGAAGGAAAAACTTCAAAAAGGGAGTAGATATTATTAATGGGCGTAAAATGGTGATAGGTGAAAAATTATTGTAAGAAATATTGAGTATAAAATTTAATGTTAAAGCAATAATTTTTTTATGTGAATAGTGATTTTCTAATTTTCATAGGAGGAAATTATGAAATTAAAAATTGGAAATTTCTGAAAGAGTTGTTCAAAGATTGACAGAATATTTATCTATTTTAAAAGAGGCTCGAAAACGAGATGATGAAATAAATTCCATTGAGCTTGCAAAGATTATGAATACGACTTCTGCTCAGTACGTAAGTGATTTATCAACATTTGGTGAATTTGGTGTACGTGGCAAGGGGTATGACATTGATAATCTTATAGAAATTATTACAAAAATTTCTGGGAATAGATAAAATTAATAATGTTATAATTGTAGGACATGGAAAAATGGGAGAAATGCTTTCTTCAAATGTTGAAGTTCTAGGAGAAGGTTTTTAAAATTGTAGGAATTTTTGACAAAGATGAAAAATAAAATTGGAAAAATTGCTGAAAAATAATTTAGTTATTCAAGATGTAAGAAATGTTGAAGAGTTTAGAAAAAATATGAAAAATGAATTTAACATAAAGATAGATACAGCTATTTTTGGCAGTTATAAAAAGAGCAGGCACAATTTGCAGCTGAAGAGCTTTGTAAAAATGGAATTTGTAGCGATACTTAATATGACAACTTATAAATTAGAATTAAATGAAAAATATAAAAAGTGGTAGATATGGATATTTCTGCCAAATTGCAGGAACTAAACTTTTGGCGAATAAATAGTCCGAATGAAAAGATATAACAATGAAAGGAGAAACTGCTAAATTTGATTAGTAGTAAAGGTATGACCATAATTGACGGAAAGGCACTTTCAGATAAAATTTTGAAAGAAATTGAAAATGAACACAGTGAATTACAAGCAAAAAGTTGGTAGAAAAAGCTGGACTTGCAGTAATTATAGTAGGTGAAAACCCTGCTTCACAAATTTACGTGAGAAATAAAATAAGAGCATGTGAAAGAGTAGGATTTTCATTCTGAAACAATTAGACTTGATGAGCATATTACAGAAGAAAATTTACTTTTTGAAATTGAAAAATTAAACAATGATAATAATATTGACGGAATTTTGGTGCAATTGCCAATTCCAAAACATATCAATGAATTGAAAAGTTATAAATGCAATTTCAGCTGAAAAGGATGTAGATGGATTTCATACAACAAATATTGGGAAAATGATGATTGGAGATGAAACAGGATTTTTGCCTTGCACACCAGCTGGAGTAATTCAGATGTTTGAAGAATACAATATCGACTTGGAGGGGAAAGACGTTTTGGTAATTGGGCAAAGTAACATTGTAGGAAAACCGATGACACTTTTTACTTATAAAAAAACGTGCAACAGTGCAGGTTTGTAATTCAAAAACAAAAAATTTACCTGAAAAGCTGCAAAAAGCTGATGTTGTAGTAGCTGCAGCTGGTTCGCCTAAATTAGTAAAAGGTTCAGATGTAAAAGAAGGCGTTGTTGTAATTGATATTGGAATAAATCGGGTAGACGGTAAAATATGTGGAGATGTGGATTTTGAAGAAGTTTCACAAAAAGCATCATACATTACTCCAGTTCCTGGCGGTGTAGGACCAATGACAATTGCAGATGTTAATAAAAAAATACATTCAAATCATATAAACAAAAATAGGTAAATAAAATTTAAAAATAAATAAAAAAAGAAAGTGAGAAAATTTATGAAAGATAAAATTAAATTTATTGAAGAACTAGCTAAAAGCATGAATGAAAAATAAAATTGAGGCAGTAAAATATGAAGACAATAACTTTGAAATTTCATTGACAAAGAAAAGAAAAGAAAGAAACGTTATTTTAAGTCGAGCTTTTATCTCAGCCACAGCCTTTAGCACAAGCACCAGTAAGTATTGAAGAAGAAGTAAAAATTGAAGAAACAGCAGCACCAGCTGAACCAAAAGAAGTAGCTCCTGAAGAAATTTCAGAACAAAGATTACGTCACCAATGGTTGGAACTTTTTATACATCACCATCACCAACAGCTGCTCCATTCGTAAAAAGAAGGAGATTCTGTAAAAGAAGGGCAGACACTTTGTATAGTAGAAGCAATGAAACTTATGAATGAAGTAAAATCAACAGTTTCAGGAAAAAAATAAAAAAAGTATTGGTAAAAGATAAGGATAGTATAAAAAGGACAGGCGTTATTTATTGTTGAATAGTTTTTCTGCTAAAAATATAAATTGAAAAAAAGAAGGGATAAAATTTGGAAGAGAAGAGGATTTTGTTAGATGTTATTCTGTTATTGGTTCTATTGTTTTTTTACATCGTTTTTTTATCAGCTGCAGAGTCAGCTTTTATCATCACTTAAACAAATTCATTTAAAAAAAGTGATTCAAAAGAAAAGGAAAAAAACTAGGAAAGTGAACTTTTAAAAATTTTGGCTGGAAAATCCAAATGAATTACTTACAACACTTTTTATTTATAAAGACAATTTCATATTCTTCAATGATTTTTCACAGGAATTTACCTAATAAAAGAAACTTTATAAGGAAAACCATTATGTAGGAATATCATTTTTGTATTAATAATGCTGATATTATTATTTTCTGAAATGATACCAAGATTAATTGCCAGAAATAATATTTACGGGGTTTCAAAAACTTTGATAATCCCATTAAACACTCTAAGAATTATTTTAAGACCGTTAATCTCGATTATTTATCTACATTTCAAGATTAATCGTCGGAATATTTAAAATAAAAAGTAAAAGGATCAGATGTTTGAAATAACAGAAGATGAAATTTTGACATTTTTAAAGGCTGGAACGGAAAGCGGTGTATTTGAAGAAGGCGAAGAGGAAATGATTACTAGCATTTTTGAATTTTCTGAAACGACAGTTAAGGAAATACTTACACCACGAAGAGATGTTTTTGCATTAGAAGCAGAAAGTAAAATTGACGATGTATGGAATGAAATTCTGGATCAAGGATTCACACGTATCCCAATTTACACCGAAACAATCGACAAAATTGTAGGAACAGTCCACATGAAAGATTTACTCCGTTACGATAAGCAAACTGGAGAAAATCCGCCAATAAAGGACTTTATGAAAGAAGCCTACTTTGTTCCAATTACAAAGCCTTTAGTAGAACTGCTGGAAGAATTTAAATTAAAGCAGCTTCATATGGCAATAGTTATAGACGAGTACGGAGGAACTCAGGGAATTGTAACAATTGAAGACTTACTGGAAGAAATTGTTGGAGAAATAAGGGATGAGTTTGATCAGGAAGAAGAAAATATTCAGCAAATTCGTGAAAAAATATTCGATATAAAAGGAGACACGCCTATTGAAGAAATCAATGACAAATTGGAAATAGAAATTCCATTATCTGAAGAGTACGATACTATTTCAGGATATATTCAGGATAAGTTGGGAAAAAGTTGCTGATGTCTTTGATCAGGTAAAAGGCGATAATTTTGTATTAAAAGTAACTGATGTAGATAATAAGCGTGTTGAAAGAGTAAGAGCGGTTATTATTGAACAGGAAAAAGAAGAATGAGAAAGCAAGGAGAAAAAAATGGAAGAAGTTAGACCAAGAATACGTGTAGCAGGAATTCTTGTTGAAAATAATAAAATTTTATTAATTCAACATCATAAGAATAATAAAAATACTGGTTAATTCCAGGCGGTGGAAATGACTGGGAGAAACCACAAAACAAGCTCTAATTAGAGAGTACAAAAGAAGAAACAAATTTAGATATAGAAGTTGATGAATTTTTATTTTTCAGAAACAATTTCACCAAATAAAGAGCGTCATGTTTTAAATCTATTTTTCAAAAGTTCATCGTAATAACAAAAACGATGATAATATCCAATTAGGAAATGAAGCAGTTCTTTACAGATTTGAAATTTGTAACAAAAAGATGAATTAAAATCAATGACTGTATATCCAAATATAAAAGAAAAATTTATTAAAAATAGTAAATGGAGAAAAAGTGGAAAAATTATTTGGGAAGTTTATGGAATGATTAAAAATTTTTATTGATTTATTTTAATCAGGTATATTTAATAAAAATAAGAAAAGAGGAAAAATAAAAAAATGACAATAAAAGAAAAAGATAAAATAGAAAAACTTAATTCGTTCAGTAGAGGATTTTTCCAGAAAAAGGAGTAATTTTTAGAGACATTACAACAGCATTAAAAAGATAAAGAAGGACTGGAAATCATCATAAAAGATTTTACAGACAGATACAAGGATAAAGGAATAGATTACGTAGTAGGAGCTGATGCAAGAGGCTTCATTTTCGGAGCCGCCATTGCTTACAATATTGAGCTGGATTCGTTCCCGCAAGAAAACCGGGGAAAATTGCCAGCAGAAGTAGAAAGTGTAGAATATTCATTAGAATACGGTAAAAATAGTATAGAAATTCATAAGGACGCTTTCAAAAAGGTTCAAAAATACTAATAGTAGACGATTTATTAGCAACAGGCGGAACTGCCAAAGCAATGGTTCAGTTAGTAGAAAAATTGAAGCAAAAGTTTATGAGCTGGCATTTATGATAGAATTAACTGATTTAAAAGGGAAGAGAGTTGCTAGAAGGCTATGATGTTCTACTCACAGTTAAAAATATTAATTTTAAATTTTTAGACATGACCTAGTTCAATATATAAGAAAGTTTAGCTATAATATAAAAATAGACCTGAGAAATTTAAAATAAAAACTGGAAATTTCAAAGGTCTTTTTATTTATACTAAAACTCCCATTTTTGCTTTCCACTTTACCCTCTACGTTCCTCTTTCCAGATTTCTTTTTCTTCTCAAAACAATGGGATATTTAAATGTAATCCCATTTCATTATCATTATGCATTTTCTATAATATCCGCCTTTCCTGAAATGATTACAACCTTTCCTTCATTTTCAGGTTTTATTTTAGGCTCTTCCAGATAAATTGCTCCCTTTAAGCCACCATCATTCTTAATCCAGTAAAATATACCAGGTAATAATGCAAAAAGAATATAATCATCAAGATACCAAAAACGATTCTTTTTATTTTATCCACGATTTTCCTCCTCAATTTTTAAATTACAAATCAGATTAATCAATAAGTATTTTTTTATTATTTCTTTAATTAAATTATATCTTCAGTTTTATTATAAGTCAATTTAAGATTATAAAATTATTTTTAAAAATGAATAGTATATTGTCAAGTCTAACAAAACTTTTTTTCTATCCAAGTAAAATGCTTGTAATAACTTTATCACATAAAATTTTGCTACTATAAATTATATCCAGAATAATTCTTTTCTAAATTTGATAAGATATATCGACATATTATTTTTTTAGTTTGTTTTATATATTTTTGTTGCGCTTGATTATACAATACACCACTACAAAAACCAAATTTTTTTGAAAAAGTAGTTGACAAATAAATTTAATTATGATAATATATATCTTGTCGATACAAAAAGGTATCAAAGGACAATGATATAAGAATAGAAGAAGCAATAAGTGTGAAAAGATAAATATTAATGTCAAGAACTCTTGTCTATAAGATAAGATTCTCGTCAAGACAAAAAGGTGAAATTAAATATATGTAAAATATATTGAATGAAGAGTTTGATCCTGGCTCAGGATGAACGCTGACAGAATGCTTAACACATGCAAGTCTTTGGCAAATCTGTGCTTGCACAGGCCCAGCCAAGGCGGACGGGTGAGTAACGCGTAAAGAACTTGCCCTGCAGACAGGGATAACAGACGGAAACGACTGATAATATCTCGATACAATTGCCAGCACGCATGTGCCCGGCAATGAAAAGTGATGCTGCAGGAGAGCTTTTGCGTCCCTATTAGCTTGTTGGTGAGGTAACGGCTCACCAAGGCGATGATAGGTAGCCGGCCTGAGAGGGTGAACGGCCACAAGGGACTGAGATACGGCCCTTACCCTACGGGAGGCAGCAGTGGGGAATATTGGACAATGGGGGCAACCCTGATCCAGCAATTCTGTGTGCACGAAGAAGGTTTTCGGATTGTAAAGTGCTTTCAGCAGGGGAAGAAGAAAGTGACGGTACCTGCAGAAGAAGCGACGGCTAAATACGTGCCAGCAGCCGCGGTAATACGTATGTCGCAAGCGTTATCCGGAATTATTGGGCACAAAGGGCATTCTAGGCGGCCAGACAAGTCTCAGGGTGAAAACTTGCGGCTCAACCGCAAGCCTGCCCTGGAAACTGTTTGACTAGAGTGCTGGAGAGGTGGACGGAACTGCACGAGTAGAGGTGAAATTGCAGATATGTGCAGGAATGCCGATGATGAAGATAGTTCACTGACGGTAACTGACGCTGAAGTGCGAAAGCTGGGGAGCGAACAGGATTAGATACCCCTGGTAGTCCCAGCCGTAAAACGATGATTACTGGGTGTGGGCATGAAGAGTGTCCGTGCCGAAGCTAATGCGATAAGTAATCCGCCTGGGGAGTACGGCCGCAAGGCTGAAACTCAAAGGAATTGACGGGGACCCGCACAAGCGGTGGAGCATGGGTTTAATTCGACGCAACGCGAGGAACCTTACCAGATCTTGACATCCTCACGGATGCCTGCGAGAGCAGGCAGTGCCTTCGGGAACGTGGAGACAGGTGGTGCATGGCTGTCGACAGCTCGTGTCGTGAGATGTTGGGTTAAGTCCCGCAACGAGCGCAAACCCCTATCGCTAGTTGCCATCATTAGTTGGGGACTCTAGCGAGACTGCCTGCGAAGAGCAGGAGGAAGGTGGGGATGACGTCAAGTCATCATGCCCCTTATGATCTGGGCTACACACGTGCTACAATGGCCGGTACAAAGAGCTGCAAAACGGCAACGTTTAGCCAATCTTTAAAGCCGGTCCAAGTTCGGATTGAAGTCTGCAACTCGACTTCATGAAGCCGGAATCGCTAGTAATCGCAGATCAGCAATGCTGCGGTGAATACGTTCTCGGGTCTTGTACACACCGCCCGTCACACCACGAGTTGTTTGCACCTGAAGCCGCCGGTCCAACCGCAAGGAGGAAGGCGTCTAAGGTGTGGATAGTGATTGGGGTGAAGTCGTAACAAGGTATCCGTACCGGAAGGTGCGGATGGATCACCTTTCTAAGGAGTAACAAACACTGCTTCTTCTTATGTCTATGTTCATTATTAGGACAATGGGAAATGAATAGTAGGTAAAAGATTACAATAAACTAGAGTAAAAGTTATTCTGGAGAAAAAGCTAATAAGGGCACACGGAGGATGCCTAGCAACAACAGCCGATGAAGGACGTGATAAGCTGCGATAAGCCGGGAGTAGATGCACATAATCGTTAATCCCCCGATTTCGAATGGGAAAACCTGCATATCTGGAGGATATGCGTGAAAACGGTAAGCCCGTGAACTGGAAAACATCTAAGTAACGGAGGAAAAGAAAGTAAAAACGATTCCTAAGTAGCGGCGAGCGAACGGGGATAAGTCTAAACCGTGTCAGTGTCAAGCGGACAGCGTTGCTGACACGGGGTTGTGGGACCTCATTAACGGATTGTCATAATGTTTTAGTTATATGTATGTAAGTAGAATCAGTTGGGAAGCTGAACCAAAGAAGGTGATAGTCCTGTAGAACATAAAATACATATAACGACTGGAAGCACCCTGAGTAGCGTCAGGCACGAGGAATCTGGCGAATCAGCGTGACCATATCACGTAAGGCTAAATCACTGTTGTTGACCGATAGTGAAGAGTACCGTGAGGAAAGGTGAAAAGAACCCTGAGCAAGGGAGTGAAACAGAATTTGAAACCGTGTGCTTACAAAACGGTAGGAGCACTTTATGTGTGACTGCGTGGATTTTGGTTAATCATCCTGCGAGTTATGATCAGTGGCAAGGTTAATAAAGCGGAGCCGAAGGGAAACCGAGTCTTAATAGGGCGTTAAGTCGCTGGTCATAGACGCGAAACCTAGTGATCTCAGGGCCTGTCCAGGCTGAAGCTGAGGTAAGACTCAGTGGAGGGCCGAACTCACCGCCGTTGAAAAGTTGGGAGATGAGATAGGTCTAGGGTGAAAAGCCAATCGAACTAGGAGATAGCTCGTTCTTCCGAAATGCATTTAGGTGCAGCCTTGATGTTAAGATATGTGGGGTAGAGCTCTGTATGATCTAGGGGCGTACTGCTTACCGAAATCAAGCAAACTTCGAATACCATATATTAATCGTCAGGAGTGAGTCCATGGATGACAAGGTCCATGGACGAGAGGGAACAGCCCAGACCGCCAGCTAAGGTCCCTAATTATGTCTAAGTGGGAAAGGAGGTGGATATTCACAGACAACCAGGAGGTTGGCTTAGAAGCAGCCATACCTTGAAAGAGTGCGCAACAGCTCACTGGTCGAGAGTATCTGCGCCGAAGATGTAACGGGCTAAGACATAAACCGAAGCTGCGGAGGCGTGTTTTCACGCCTGGTAGGAGAGCGTTCTGTAGGCCGTCGAAGGTAAGCTGTAAGGCTTTCTGGAGGCATCAGAAGTGAGAATGCAGGAATGAGTAGCGAGAAGGCGGGCGAGAATCCCGCCGGCCGGAAGTCCAAGGTTTCCAGGGGAAGGTTTGTCCGCCCTGGGGAAGTCGGGACCTAAGCATAAGCAAAAATGTGATGGCGAATGGAAAACAGGTTAATATTCCTGTACCACTATTATCGCTTGAGAGACGGAGTGACGCAGGAAGGTATGTGAGAAGACTGACGGAATAGTCTTTCTAAGGGCGTAGCATGGACACGCAGGTAAATCCGCGTGTCTAAATGTGAGACCTGATGGGTAAGTGCATTAGCATAAGTTACAGATCCTACACTGCCAAGAAAAACTTCTATCGATGAAAAATAGTGCCCGTACTGTAAACCGACACAGGTGGACAGAGTGAGAAACTTAAGGCCGACAGGATAACTCTAGCTAAGGAACTCTGCAAAATAGCCCCGTAACTTCGGGAGAAGGGGTGCCTGATATACCTGAAAGGAGAAACACCTCTAGGGGAAACAGGCCGCAGTGAAGAGTCCCAAGCAACTGTTTACCAAAAACACAGGTCTATGCTAAGCTGAAAGGCGACGTATATGGGCTGACACCTGCCCAGTGCCGGAAGGTTAAGAGGAGGAGTGAGAGCTCCGATTTGAAGCCCCGGTGAACGGCGGCCGTAACTATAACGGTCCTAAGGTAGCGAAATTCCTTGTCGGGTAAGTTCCGACCTGCACGAATGGTGAAATGATTTGAGAGCTGTCTTGGCTGGAGACCTGGTGAAGTTGTAATGTCGGTGAAGATACCGACTACCTGCAGTAGGACGGAAAGACCCCGTGAGCTTTTACTGTAGTTTGGCATTGGGTTTTGGCGTGTGTGTATAGGATAGTTGGGAGACTGTAGTTAAGGCGTCAGTTTTAACTGAGTCGTCGTTGAATACCAACCATATGCCGTCGGAATTCTAATCTGGCAACGGAGACAGTGCTAGGTGGGCAGTTTGACTGGGGCGGTCGCCTCCCAAAGAGTAACGGAGGCGTTCAAAGGTTCCCTCAGGCTGGATGGAAATCAGCCTAAGAGTGCAAACGCATAAGGGAGCTTGACTGCAAGACTGACGGGTCGAGCAGGTACGAAAGTAGGAGTTAGTGATCCGGCGGTTCCGTATGGAAGGACCGTCGCTCAACGGATAAAAGCTACCCCGGGGATAACAGGCTGATACTTCCCAAGAGTCCATATCGACGGAAGTGTTTGGCACCTGATGTCGGCTCGTCTCATCCTGGGGCTGAGAAGGTCCCAAGGGTTGGGCTGTTCGCCCATTAAAGAGGCACGCGAGCTGGGTTCAGAACGTCGAGACAGTTCGGTCCCCTATCCACCGCAGGCGCTTGAATACTGTAAAGATCTGACCTTAGTACGAGAGGACCGGGTTGGACAGACCTCTGATGTATCAGTTGTCACGCCAGTGGCATGGCTGAGTAGTCACGTCTGGTACGGATAACCGCTGAAAGCATCTAAGCGGGAAGCCGTCTTTGAGATGAGTATTCGTAGTATCCATGGAGAACACATGGTTGATAGGCCAGAGGTGTAAGTGCAGCAATGCATTCAGCTGACTGGTACAATATTACATCTGCTTTTTAGTTAATCTTTTACTACTACTATTTATTTCTCATTGTCTTAACTTGACAATTTAATTCTTGAAGTTTGGTGATGTTAGCAGCAGGGATACACCCGGTTACATTTCGAACCCGGCAGTTAAGTCTGTTTACGCCTAAAAATACTTGGATTCGTCCCGGGAAAAATAGGTAGTTGCCAAACTTTTTCTTTGCGTGTCTCCGTAGCTCAGCCGGTTAGAGCATCTGACTGTTAATCAGAGGGTCGTTGGTTCGAGTCCAACCGGGGACGCCATTTTTTTTTGTAAAAATTTCATAAGGATTTAAAGCAAAAAGCAAAAAGGCATAAAGCATTGTACAGCATGTTAATGAATGATACTATTATAAATATCAAGATAGTAAATTATTGTGAGAAATATGGCTAACTAGACAAGAAAACTTTTGATAAAAGAAGTATTTTTGTCTTTAAAAATAAAAATTGCTTTTTAATAAAAGTTGTTTTGATTCTTCATAAAGATTAAAAATCTTGAAAATTCATAATAAATATGTGATAAAATAAATTTTTAGTTTTAATAAATTGACAAGTGCTTTTTAAAAAGGAAAAACATAATAAAAATAGTAAAACTGCTATTAAATAAAATAAAATTCAATACTAAATCTCATTAAAATAGAAATCATATTACGAACAAAAAGTTTTAATGATATAATTTAAAATTTGTTAAACATTTCCTATTTAGAGGGTGGGAAATAGTATTAGATAGTTGTAAAATAAATTTGTTTAATTTTTATACTATGAATTTTAAAGAGTATTTGATGCCTGTGATGTGGTAATTTTTCTTATAAAAATGCTAAATAGTATCTGTTTTCTTTATTTTTGTATTTTATTTTTGGTATACTGTAGTAAATGTATTAGGAGATGTTTGAAATTATGGGTAGAAAGATAGTATGGATAGGATTATGGATATTTATGAAATGATGAGAAAATGTTAGAAGGATTTCGTTTCAAGGCGGAGAGCTAGAAGGGTCCTCGACAGGCTGGAATTATGCTGGTAAAGGAATGTTGTGGTTAGAGAAGAAGGAGACAGGTTGTATTTTATTGAAGAAATTATTCTTGATAATGATATTAGGTATAATGATAGAAAATTATGGGAATTTAAAGAAGATTTTGTATTGGATTTTATAGGTTTCGAAATGGGATTATGAGAAGATATTTGAATTTCTATTTTGTAATGGGGAATTTATGATGAAGAAAGAGTATTTGTGCAGTCCTGATTTATATTATGGAGAAATGAAGATTTTGGATAATAGAATGTGTCTGATGATAAAAAGTAAAGGGGAAAAGAAGAATGAAGTTTTGAATACACGTACTTAATATAAAAATTTAATATGAATTCAGAATTTTTGGAAAGTGTTGAAACAGAGTGTATTTAGTATACTTGATATCAAACTTTCATTTGAAATAACTAATTTATTAAAAATATTTTTAACAAGAAATTAAAATGTAGTTTTTGCTTGTTAAACTGATTATAGATTAAAATTTAGAATTTAGATTAGAGCATGTCTGAAAAACTCTTAAAATAATGAATTTTTAATAAATTTTTCTAAAATTAGAAAATAATAAATATTGATTTTATGGTGCTTTTGTACAAACTTTCTAAAAATCAAAAAAATATTAAAAATAATATAGATTTTAAGTTTTCAGACACAGCTATTTTTAAATATTGAAATAAAGTAACTTATACTAAAACCCTATTTAAAAATAGTAAAATTTTATAATAATTAGTTTGATAGCCTTTGTAAAATCAAACTTAATTTTTAAGTATTTGTATAGGAGATTTTTATTCAGATTTTGAAAAACTGCTTATTATTAATAAATAAAATTACAAAAGTTTTTAAGACGAATACTCAATGATTAAATTTAATTATAGGATATTTTATAAGTACATAGATTGTAAATAGTACAATCTTGTACAAAAGGCGTTTAACTCGATGAATTTTCTGATTTCTACTATTTAAATGAGAAAGTATTAATTCTATAACTGCTATCTTTACAAACAACGGTTATCTAAAAATTTAATTTTTCTTCTTTCAAATTATATTTTCTTTACATAATCTTCCATCATTTTCACTGCTATTGGTCTATTAGATCTTCTTGCAAATTCAATTACTGTTAATCCCCATTTATCCTTTTACTAAAAGAGGAAGTCCTGGTTGAGAAAATATCAGCTGATATAGTGGTAACATTTCTATTTCAGGAGTACCAATATTAAATAATTCTTTGAAAGCAAAACCTGTTTTTCTCTTTCTTATATATTGTTGTTATATCCGCGCCTTTTTTCCAATAATGTTTTTACATAATATTGTTGTTTTTACTATATCTGTCCATCCATGATGAAAATAATGGAAAGAATAAACTCATCCCTGTCTTCGTTACTGTTTTAACATCTAGCTCCTTTATTTATTAAAAATTAGTAATTTCATAACGTGCAGTGCTATTATTATTTGCTAATGCATCAAATAAGATACTATCTCCTGATGCATCTCCAATTTCATCTCCTTTTTGAATATTTCTATAACATCTTTTAATGTTCCAAATCTTACTGCTGCCCATATTGTTGTATATTTCTGACATTTTTCATCTCCTTTTTAATTTTAATGCTTACTTTTTACTTTTTAAAAATATTTAAAATCCAAAGTTGTTTTTCATTTCTTATTCTAGTATTCTTTAATAATTGCCTTTTCAGCACTTCTACTAGCACACATCTATTTTCTATATTCTTTCAGGATACTTGTTCATATTTTTAATATATTTTTCTTTTCTTTTTCTGGTACTGAAATATATATTTTTATGCTTCCTTATCAATTCCAAATGCTATTCCCAAATAACTTTTCTTTTTGTATAGAAACCATCCAACTATTTCATAAGCATAATCTGTAGCTTCTCTTAATGAAGTAAAAATTCATCTTGATTAGCAATTTCTCGCATTTTTCCGTTTTTGTCATCTATATAAAATTTTTATTTTGCCTTTTCTTTAAAAATCTTATAATCATAATATTCTTTTCTGTTTGCCATATAGCGATTATTTGGACAATCCGATACATTTATTCTTACTTTTTAAATGATTTTTATAAAATAGACCAATAGCAACTATAAAAGTAAATAATAATAATAATTTAAAAACTTATTCATAGTTGATCTCTTTTCTTTATTTGATTCTGTATTTTCAAATTATATTTTGTATATTATTTATATAATCTGGCTTTAGATTTTAATACAGTAAAATTTTTAGTAAAATTACTTTTTTAGAAGTTCTGTTTTATAAAAAGAGTTTTAGATAGCGGTTATCTGCTGTTATAAATCATTGTTCGAGAATAATTTCTCTTTAAGTAAGAAAACCTGTCTATTTTATTTAATATTATGTAGCGTTTAATTAATTTTTAGAATATTAAATAATTCTCGTGAGTATTGGGAGCAGGAGTATTATAAAAATTAGCAAGTAGGATTTTGAAAAATAGGATACGAGGACGTTTTTGATTATGTCGTAGCCTTTTTAGATTTTTGTCAAAAACAGACTGAAGATAAAACTTTATTAGTAGCGTTTGAATTAAGGCTATTGGGAACATTAGTAGTTTTATTGTTCTGAGGATTGAAAAACGGATTTTTATTGTTAGAGTATTCATTTAGCATTAATTTGGATACTATTTTCTTTTCTTCAAAATGGAAAATTGTAGTATTCTGTATTCTATCAAAAATAAAATTATTAAAATGTGAACATTATTTATAATTTGATATTTAAACTAGTTCCCATCACACCAAAAATCGCTAATTTTTACTTTCATCCCGTAATTCATAATATTGTTTAATATTAAAGTTTTCACCAGTTTCAGCTTAATTATTTTCCACATACTTCTCCTTCCAATAATATAGCTTTTATTTTTACGGTATCCCAGTTGAAAGTAAATTATCTTTCCTTTTTAGCCATATTGTTTCATTTTCATTTATAAAAGATAAACTCTACATTGTTATTGTCGTCAATTACCGTGTCTGTGATGTTTATATTTCCCTTTTGAGAGTTTTCGTAAGTAAGAATTTTAAATTTTTATCTACTTTCTCCATTTTGTTTTTCCATCTTTTGTTTACAATTGAGAGTGCTGTTTTTAACTCTGTCTCATTGAATTTATTTCATGTATTAGAATGGATTTTTATTTAATATTTCAAGTCTCGTTTTTGTAAGAATTAAGGAAGTAGCCTCACTCCAAAGAAAAATTACAGCCATTAGAAAAATAATATTATAGTCGTAAAAATAGGCAGTAAAATTTTCTTTTTATAATAAAAAGTTATAAGCATTGACACGACAGTATTATTATAATAACAGCTGAAGGTATATAATAGCTAGTTGTAGCCTTTTAGATTTAGGGCAAGATTTAAAAATGAAATATAAAATAGGACTATGAGCAGAAACCTTTAAAACATATCTGTTTACATTTATAATTTGTATTTTGCCATATATATTTTGAATTTTTCCAATTGTTTATTTATTTTAGTTTTATTTGTATTTTTAATTTTAGCTGATTGTAAAGGCGAAGAGTTGATTTTTATTTAGTCTCATTTTAATAATTTTTGGTTCATTTTCCAGTTCTTTTTCTTTTTTGTATAAAAATATTTCTTTGAAAAATTCAGATAATTTCTATTTTGCGTTTTTAAATAGTCTCTTTCATAAAATATAAGTTGCCTCCCTTTGCTGGTAAATTTTTGTTTTGTTATTATAGCATTATTGTATTATCTATATATATTAATTATAGAAGAGGAATGATGGAATTTTGACTGATTTTGATTAGATTTTATTGAGGAATTTGTGGTATTATAAATAACAATAGGTTATAAATAAAAAGAGGAAATTTGTAAATGATCTGAGAGAGAAGGAAGTAAAGAGAGAGAGAATACGAGAATTACTGTAAAAGGAAGAATATGTGAATAATGGTGAAATTGAGAAGGAAATAGGGGTTTCGGCGAGGAACTAAAGCGCTGTTTAGAAGGCTAAAGTGCGGAGGGTAGCGACGAAAGTGCGTAAAAGACTGACTGAATCGACGCCTTTGAAATATGTTGGGAAATTTGAGGAGTCGATAAGGCTTTGTAACTAAAGCGGATTGTGCCAAAGAATTGCGGGAGAAAATAGACGATGGCTTTTTGGGACTTGCGTACGCAAATCAGCGGAAGTACAGAGTTATGATATGAGTAGTTGAGGAGAAATATTTTACAAGCGATAAAACTCACAGAATAATTTTAGGGACGTGATATATACTATGGGAATATGTATTAATCTGGGATTTTCTGAAGAAACTGGGAGATATAAGGATTCAGTAGCGGCAGAGCCTGAAAATATTGAAGATTTGGAAAATAGCAAAGTACAAGGAGCAACTGATTCAGCTATTATGGTAAATCTCGTATTTACTGATGATTATGGAAAAATCTGCGAATATGGCATCTTGAAGCGGTAAAACTGCGAGGGAAAAGCACACCTATATTTTATGATTTTACATAATTTGGCAAATGTCTATCGAAAACAAAAAGCTGGCAAAAATCGGCTGTCTTGCTGGAAAGATGCGAAAATCTGTGAAGCTGCTGGAATTAGAAAAAGTGAAATGACCAAAGTATTTTGGGATTTTAATTGCAAAACAGAGAATCACAGTACAGAATGGAGCAGTGCATGTGTGGAAAATCAGGCTGTAGATTGAAAAATTAAAAATATACAAATTTTTATTTACTATGTACTCAAATTTTCTAAAATTTCTAACCTATATAAAAACTAGGATTTGAGTAAAGAAGGTCATAATTTTGAATTTTGTATACAATTTGATTTGAGAGGCAAGGGTTATGGGCGAAAACAAAAGGAAGTTAGACTTTATGGACAACTAGAGGATTTGAAATATCTCGGTGCTGTCTATCATGAAAGCGAATCCTTTTCGAAAAGAAAAGGCAGTATCTGAACTTTATCTGGAGGAAACAGCTCCTTTCGGAAATTGCGGAACAAATGCGTTATACAAGGTGCAGTGTTTTCTCGACAATATAGCGTGTTCAGGAAGCTGGATGAATATGAGGAGTAAATCCTGAATATTTGAAAAGAGAAAGGAACTGAAGGAAACTTGAATATTTGATATTACCTATGGGAGAATCTGGATAATAGAAGATTTTGATTATACAGAATAATCGCACGATTCATAAAATAAAATACAAGCTACTGACACAAGTTAGGTATAAATGGTGTATGGTACATTATATGAAGTTTGAGAACTTAAGTTATTACTATTTGATTAGATAAACTGAAATGAAGGGAAATGCCTTTGATAAATGTTTTCCCACCTTTGGTTTTGGTCTTTTTATTTTCAGATTGTTAAAATTTCTACAAAGAAAAACATTGCTTTAATAAAAAGATAAAGGATGTCTATTGGTAAACTTGAAAGGGAAGAAAATTTTACGAATAATGGGAAGGCAAAATTAAAATTGAGAGAAATGTTCTTCTGTGTGTAAGATTTTAGCGTTATATTTTTAATGGAAGGAAATTATAAAAAGTACTAAACACGAAAATAGGAGGAGATGGAAAATGGATTTGAGAGGACTTTTGTGGGGTGGAGTTTCACTGCTGCAAATCAGCTTGAAGGAGCGTAGAATGTGGATGGAAGAGGGCTTGCCAATGTAGATTTGTCGCCAGTTGGGGAAGATAGGCTCGCTGTGGATTGAGCGAAAATGCTGAATTTGACGATGAGCATTTTTATCCTGCTAAAGCGCGATTGATTTTTACTCATAGATATACAAGCGAAAGATATTGCGTTATTTATTGAAATGTGGGATTTATGGACTTATAGAATGTCGATAGTATGTGACTCCGTATTTTTCCTCAAAATGGAGATGAAGAAACTCGAAATGAAAAAGGGCTTGAGTTTGGTGAAAATGTATTGAGCGAATGTAGAAAATACGGTATTGAGCCATTGGTGTTTCAATAACTCACTTTGATTTTCCTATTCATCTTAATCAAGGAATATGGATGGATGGAGAAACAGAAAGTTATTGATTTTTATAAAAGATGTGCAGCGTAATTTTTCACTAGATATAAAGGACTTGTAAATACTGGCTTTACATTTAATGAAATTAAATTTTCATTACACGCACCATTTTATGGGAGCAGGAATTGTTTTTGAAGAAGGGAAACAAAAAATCAAGTTTTGTATACTGCGGCACACACGAATTAGTGGCAAGTGCTTGGGCTCACAAAATTGGGTAAGATGATAGATCCCGAAAACAAAATTGATGTATGCTTGTGGCTGGGGAATTTTATCCATTGACTTCAAAGCTCCAAAGATATATGGACTGCACTTGAAAAAGACAGAAAAATTATTTTCATAGATGTACAGGTGTGGATATTATCCTAATTATGCTAAGAAATGAAAGAGAAAATATAAATATTGGAATTACAAGTGAAGATGAGAAAATTTTGAGGAAAATCCAGTTGATTTTGTAGTTTTCATATTATACAACTTCGTTGTATTTCAAGCGAAGCTGATAGACTTGGGAGAAGGAAACTTATGAAAACATGAGGAATCCTGTATATTGAAGTGACTAGACTGATGGGGGTAGATCCGTTAGATTTAGAACTACAATAAACGAAATCGGCGATAGATACCAGAAACCATTATTTGTGGTGGAAATGACTTGGAGCGGTGGATGTTCCAGATGCAGATGGCTACGTGGAAGATGACTAGAGATTGATCATCTGAGAGCCCACAGGAGGGCAATGAAGGAAGCGGTTGTCCTTGACGGAGGAACTTTAGCTCGATATACGACTTCTAGACGTTTGACAGCTAAGTGCGGGAACGGAGAAATGAAAAAGACGTTACGGACGATTTCCATGTAGATAGAGATACGACGGAAACGTACGTGAAAGAGAAGCAGAGAAAAGTATTTCGACTGGTATAGTAATCGCAAGTAATGGGGAAGATTTGGATTAGCATTTGAAATTATTTATTGAAAAATTAAAAAATAAGGATTTTTAAAATAGTGAATCCCTTTGATTTTGTGAAACTTTAAAATGAAATTGAGAAATTTAAATAAAATCAGAATTTGGGAAAATAAAATATAAGGAGAATTGTTATTATGAGCACAGCTTATAGGCATAATAACCTGAACAAGATAAGAGTATTTTTTAGGCACAATTAAATATATCGCTTTTTTATCAATGTTAATTGACTACGGAATAAGGTTTTGATGTATCCTTATTAACAGAAATGGATTTTAAGATATGTGAGCGATATTTGATATTTTGGGGTTGTTGAGGAGGCCAAATAAGAATTTAGAATGAGAAATGGAGAGAAAACAGAATGATAAGAGCGTATGGATTGCTTGTATTACTTACAATATTGGTGATGGAATTAGCACTTTTGGTAAAGATGAACGTAGGAGTTGCTCAGATGCGATGAATGATTTTTCGTTTTGATGGTGAACAAAATGGACAGAAGCGATAATATGTAATTTTTTATGTGTATTAAATGATTACTAAAAAAGAATTTAAAAGATAAATTTTTACAAATACTCTATTTCTATGTTGCTGGGATATTCAATTAATTTTTTTGTATATGAAGTTTTAAAAATATGATATTTAGTAACTATATTTTTAAATAATAACCAATGTTATAGTACTTGTATCAGTTGCTTTTACAATGAGCGATAGTAGTTTTGGGATTGCCGACATTTGTTTTTGGAAGGTTTTGCAGCAAGATCTTATGTAAAAACTGGGATTCCCGTTTGCAAATTTAGGGCAATGGATAGATTTTTTTCATATTTACATTGTTCTGACACTCTGTATTTCTATAGAAATGGCGTCTATGTGAAGGAACAACAATTAGTATGGTTCTATTTGACCTTTACTTGGAATGTCGAAAGCTAAGAATTGAAAAAACTTAAGGAAAATGGAATTCAGCTGATGGAAAGTCAAATTGAGAAGGAAATGGAAGGCTTGGAATAACGCACGTCTTGAACTTCTATAGAAAGAAACGATAAAATAATGAATGAAGGCTTTATTCTATTTTGCTTGCACTGGAACAAAGAGGAAGTTGATAAATTGACAAAAGACTTGTAAATGATTGATTTAGATGTTTGCTACGAAAATTGACTGAGATGGATAGTTAAGCGCCAGAGGATTGTGAGGGGAATTTGATAGAACAACGGAATAGAGTTAATTTATTTAGGTATACCAACGAGGGTGACGATTAAATTTTAATTTTCATAGATTTAAAGCAAATGATGTCTAGTTTGTTTTTCTGCATATTACATGTTGTTTTGTGATAAACTATACCTTTCAGTTCAAATTTTAAATCGAAGAGAATGCAAATGAATGTGGGTTTGATTTCATGAGATTTTATTAGGCGTATAAATCAAAAGAAAACATTTTTGGGGGAAATGATGGGGATGGGGTTTCTCAGAGAAACATTGGCCAAAAGTCATTGAGGAGCAGGAAAAGCACTGGAAAGACTAAGAGACTTTTATTCCGTGGGGGTAAAAGGCTTCGAACCTTTTGGAGCTTTTGGCTGAGCATATGATTATTAGGAAAATTGCAGGGAACTACAAAAAATTTGTTAGAAGAAATATGTGATTTGTACACGATTTTACAGCAACTTATAAAGAATTGTGAAAGTTAAGATGTGGATGGAAAGAATATATATTTTTTTTAAACTTCTGTTTGAAAATTATAGAAAAGGGACTTTATAAAAATACATAATAAAAAATTATATCAAGTAATGTCAAGTTATTGAATTATTTGAATATTCCCTTTGAAAAGGATGTGAAGTGTTTAAAGTGCTATTTTAAATACGCAGAATGAGCTTCAAGGAAGAGGAACTGTTTATGGACGATTGATAAAAGTACAGCTATTCAGGAATTAATAAAAAAATATTGGAATATAATGCAAAGGGGTGACTTTAAGTATAAATCATCAGCAGGCCT
>BNJU01001312.1_pt1 | contig 58473 bp, 76 predicted proteins | sample 8539281 | NCBI WGS metagenome assembly BNJU01 (sample SAMD00202456, study PRJDB9452) | human saliva metagenome | isolation source: human saliva | place: Japan
CTCTAAAATCTATATTACAGTTTCTAGTAATGAATCCATTTATGGCAATGGGAATCATCTGTAGTATTTTCCTCATCATAGTAGTTGTTTCATTAAAACTCTCTAATAGACTATACGCAAAAAGAGATTTTTAAATGAATGAAATTAATTGACAAAAGTAACTGACTAGCATACTATTTCAACATAACAAACCGATGATTGGGAAATCAAACATACAAAAAGCAACTTCTAGAGAGCAGGGGATGGTGGAAACCTGCAGGCATGCGGTATGCAAATGGACCCATGAGGGCTTAAGGAAAGCTTATGCAAGTATTTAAGACGCAATGTCAGCGTTAAAGGACAGAGAATGTGATTGCATTTTTCAAAGAGAGAATAGTCAAAAAGACTATTAAAAAAAGGTGGTACCACAGGTTAACGCTTGTCCTTTTGTGGGCAAGCGTTTTTGTATCGTTATAACTGAAAATGCAGAGAGGAGGATATATCACATGAAAAAGTTAGTACAGGTAATTTGTGTTTTACTATGCAGTATGATGATTGGGTGTTCTTTACCCTCTGCATCAAAAAAGGATGCGAAAAAGTATGTTATCGTTAAGCAACTAGATCACGCATCCATTGATGAAATTGCAGTCGCAATTGAAAATGAATTAAAAGAGTTAGATGAAATAGCAGAAGTAGAAATCTATTCTGGTCAAAATGATCAATCTACATTGATGCAGATTGGTAAGCAAGCAGTAACAGATGGAGCAGATGTTATTATTCCAATTGGTACACTTGCCGCACAAACAATGGTTGTGGCAAGTGAGGATACAGAGATACCAGTGGTTTACGCTACGATTAGTGATCCAGAAGCAGCTTCACTAACAGGAATTGATCGAGTAACAGGTACTTCTGATGCACTAAACACAAAGCAATTTGTTGATATGATGTTAAAACAAAATCCAGACTTAAAGACGGTTGGTTTACTTTATTCAAATTCAGAAGCAAACTCACAAAAGCCAATTGCAGAAGTAAAAAAGATCTTAGATGAAAAGAAGATTAAATATATCGAAGCAACCGCAAATACTAGTCAAGAAGTAATCGCTGCTGCATCATCTCTTATCACAAGTAAAGGTAGATGCAGTATTTACACCAACAGATAACGTGATTATGTCTTCTGAACTTGCTATCTATGAGGTATTCATGAATGCGAATATTCCACATTATGCAGGAGCAGATTCCTTTGTTCGATCAGGTGCATTTGCGACTTGTGGAGTGAATTATACAGATGCTGGTATTAAGACTGCCAAGCTTGCCTACGAAGTATTACAGCAAGGATTTAAAAAGGCAGAAGAATTTATCACACTAGATGGTGGAATTATCACTGTAAATACAGAAGTAGCGGAGAAGTTAGGGTGTAAACCCAGATATCTTCGCAGATTTTTGGCCAAGTAGTAACAGTTGAAACAACTGGAAAGTAAAGGGATACTATGCTAAGTATTTTTCAAACTACTTTCGAACTAGGTGCATTATATGCATTTGTATCAATTGCGTTATTTATTAGTTATCGACTTTTGGATATCGCTGATTTAACAACAGATGGAAGCTTTGTCCTAGGTATGGCGATATCTGTATCTTGTGCATTTGCTGGTTATCCAATTTTAGGTATCCTATTAGGTATGCTTGCAGGTGGTGCTGCAGGTTATATTACAGCCTTTTTACAAACTCAGTATGGGTGTTCCATCCATTATTTCAGGAATTATTACAAGCACAGGATTATACACAGTTAATCTATTTGTCATGGGATGGTCAAGCCAAATTTCACTTTTAAAACAAACAACAATATTTACAATGTTAAAGAAAACAAATATCGGTGGTAGTTGGTATGCAAGCATATTCGTGATTGTTTTATTAGTTGTATGCATGATTCTATTACGTTTATTCTTATCAACTAGACTAGGACTATCATTACGTGCAACAGGAGATAACCGTGCGATGGTAACAGCGTCTAGTGTAAATGTCAAAAATATGATTACGCTTGGTCTCGTGATGGCTAATATGCTAGTTGGTTTAAGTGGAGCACTCGTTGGACAGTTCAATAAAACAAGTGATATCAATGCTGGTACTGGAATTGTAGTGGTTGGTTTAGCTTGTTTAATCATTGGAGAATCACTATTACAAGGAAGAAAATCATTATCACGAAATTTAACGGCTTGTTTTGTTGGTAATGTTGTATATCGAATGATTTATGCGGTTATTTGCAGACAAAGATCATCAACGTACAATCATTAAAACTAGTGACAGCTGTGATTGTTGCACTTGCAGTAGCAGCACCGACAATCAAAAAAGAACTTTCTTTTCATATGAGAAAGGGGAAATAACAAATGTTAGATATTCAAAATCTTTCCGTTACATTCAATGCAGGAAGTATTGATGAAAAAAATGTACTTCATGATTTGAATCTACATGTTGAAACAGGTGAATTCATTTGTATCATTGGCTCAAATGGAGCAGGTAAATCCACCATTCTAAATACCATTGCCGGTAGTATTATCCCTGATAAAGGAAAGATCCTATTGGATGATACGGATATCACTTATGTCAAAGAGTATCAACGGGCAAGTTATATCGGACGTTTATTTCAAGACCCACTAAAGGGAACGGCGCCTAGTATGACAATTGAAGAAAATCTAGCACTTGCATGCTTAAGTGCAAAGGAAAAGAAATCACCATTTTCTTGGATTACAAACAAAGAACGCGAACTATTCAAGGAACAGTTAAAAATGCTTGATATGGGTCTAGAAGACCGTATGAATACACCGGTAGGAAATCTTTCTGGGGGTCAACGCCAAGCTTTAACACTGTTAATGGCAACGATTGTACCACCGAAGTTATTATTACTAGATGAACATACAGCAGCACTAGATCCAAAGGCAGCCGCAAAAATCATGCAACTTACTCAAGAAATTGTTAAAAAGCATCATATTACATGTATGATGGTAACGCACCAGATGCAACAAGCCCTTGAAGTTGGTGATCGTACAATCATGATGAATGATGGACATATCGTAATAGACATCAAAGGTGAGCAAAGAGCGAATATGTCAGTTTATGACTTAATGGAACGCTTCCACGCAAATACAGGAAGTAATCTAGCAGATGATCGTATCCTACTTGCAAAATAATGTAGATAGATAATAGTTAAAATAACTCAATAGGAAAAGACAACAGAGAGATAATCTATGCTGTCTTTATGTTGGCTCTCTAAAATTACTTGGGGTTGGGGTACCGCAATGAGAAATCTTGGGGTACCTTTTGATACTTCTTCAGAAAACTTGGGGTACCTTCAAAAATAAAAAAAATCCTCTCATGTTATTATCTTTTTGCTATGAAAGAAAATGTCTTGAGAGGAGGCCATAAATGGCTATTGATTATATTATCACATCTGCTCTGAACTTGTCCCAAGATCAAGTTCAAAGTCTATCTACATCTCGCAATCAGGATACCTTGAATATTTATCTTCTACTGACAAATAAACATCCTATTTGCCCTTACTGTGGTGCTGATACATCTAGTAAAGGACTTCTAACATATACATTCAAAACGCAAGACATCGCTGGTCTAAAAACGATTGTAAACTGGAAACGTAGACGGTATAAGTGTCGTGACTGTCATCGCACTTTTAGTGAAGACAATATCTTTACCCCTGATGGTATGCACTCCACCTTCTCTATGGTCGATCAAATCATGAAAGACCTAGGTGATATCTCCATTAACTTAAAGACAATTGCACTAAGGGCACATGTATCTATTCCTACGGTAGAACTCTATGCCGATAGTTACTTGAGAATTCCAAGGCAGTTCTTACCTGAGTATCTAGGAATTGATGAACTATATTCTGACATGGCGTTAAAAAATAGTTCTTACTTATGTGTCATGGTCGATAATAAAGCTCGTGTTCTAAACGAGGTCATACAGTCTCGTTCAAAAAGGGAACTCAGTACTTACTTTGAAAATATCCCATTAAGTGAAAGACAACGAGTGAAGATTGTGACCATGGATATGTGGCAGCCATACAAAGATGTTGTAAAGAAATATCTGCCCAATGCCATTGTCGCTGTAGATCCTTTCCATGTCATCGAGCATCTTACAGCCGGATTCTTACGTCTACGTATCGATATCATGAATCGTTACGAAAAAGGAAGTAGAGCTTATTATCTTCTTAAAACATGGCATAAATTACTGGAAACTGACTACGACTTAGATAACGAGCCGAAATATAACAGTTTCTTTAGACAGAAATTAAATTATCGAAATCTGTATGATCAGTTATTGGAGATCGATCCAGTTTTAACACTTGCCTATCACTTAAAAGAATTATTTCGCAACTTCAATAGAACTGCTATTTATCCATCTTGTATAAATGAAATCACCTCTATACTAGATGCGTTTATTTCAGCCGACATACCTGCATATGAAGACTTTTTGACATCTATCACAAACTGGAAAGATGAGTATCTCAGCTCGTTTAGAAGACCGTATGATGATAGAAAACAATCGAATGCACTATCAGAATATATGAATAGTAGATTACGTGTACTGATCAATGTTTCTAACGGTCTTTCAAACTTTCCAAGATTCCGTGCTAGAGCACTCTACGCATTAAACAAAAAAACTATATTACACAATTACGGATCACCTTCAATCTAACAAAAAGGATTGGAAAAGAAGCGTGGCTCATACAAAAAAATAATTAACAATAAAACATTTCTTTCTTAGCACAGATAAAAGGTAGAAATCGTAGACAAGAGACATTATTCTCATCTACTATTTCTACCTTTTTACCCTCATGTAATTTTTAAAAGCGGATTTTTTTCTAAAACCCCAAGTTATTTTACATTAGGTTTATGTTTAATTAGATTTAATATGGTTGGGCGGTTAAAAGAGAGTAGTATAACTATTTGATACGCGTACGAATCATTTCTTTCATGTTTCACATGTTAAATTATTATAATAAGTGTTAATGAAGTAATTGATTAAATTTCAATTTGTTACTAGTTGATTCTTTATTATATAGTGCGAATAATGATTTGGGGTTAAATAATTGCAAAACGTGACTGATTGTTTAGATGGCTTGAGTCCAATAAAAGCAGACGTGATGGTGGTATAATTGAGTATATAAAGCAAGTTGACGACTTAATACACTGATAGTTAAGGATGAATATATGTACGAGAAACATATTGAAGAAATCAAAAAGATATGATGTATTTGATATTATAGCCAGACTGGCTGGTACAACTATTGAGTCTAGAAATCAAAATAAAACTCTTTTCATTGATACATTAATTGACGAAATCACATCACTACAAAGACTAGATTTTCAGAATGACTTTAAGATGAGTGCTGGAAAATTCCGACGTCTAGTTTATCAAGTAGTTAATAATGAACAGATTAGATTAACGATTGATCCGAACGAAAATATCTATAAGCAGAGGGTGATTTATAGAGGAAATCATTGGGTGTTTAATGGTATAGATCATTATCCGGCATACTACTTACAATTGTTAGTTGATGTACTTCAGAAACATAATGAGTATGATACAGAGTACCTTCAAAAAACAGATCGGCTGATAAGCACAGTGCTGGAGATTTCCGATTCAATAGAGGTTGTCTGAAAAATGATGATGTAATCAATGATGAATCGAAAAGATTACTATATACCAGATGCAGCAAAGATAGAGAGAAATTCCAAAAATAGTCACATTTGATGCTGATTATATTAAGCGACGAGTTGGATATGAAGATGTGTTTAAGGAAATGTGCGTGAGATTTCAGCATAGGAAAACTCTGGAAGCTTCTAATATGTTAATGTTTAATCCGCAAGATCTATCCCTATTTTGTCATCCGTTTATTTATGATGACAGTAGAAATCAGATTATTGTGTCAAATGTGGCTCTGCTTCCATCTTTTCTTATTTATCAAATATTTACACTTGCAAGAGGATATAATCTTCAGAACCAGGTTTTTGACGATTTTAATGATGCTGTATTTCAGGACTGCATCAAATCAATATCAAGGTTAGGGTACCCTGCGCAAGACTTTGTAGAGAGAAAACAGTTGATTAATACACGTGCTTATAAAGAGGAAATATTTTCAGTGTCCGAAACAAAGCGATTGTTGCTGATTTTTGGATGTGATGAAGGTGACAATTATAGGGAAGAAGCAATACATGGCATGGCATCGAACGAATATAATGTGAATGTTAAAGATCGATACCCCAAACTGTTAGATATTATGAATGATCACGGAATTACTGATGATAATATCATTGTTGTTGTTTGTGTATCGAGTATAGGCAGATCAATGTTTCTTGGAATTCCGCATACCAAGCATAACATTCAAAGTATTTCATTTTCACCTTTTGAACTTTGGTGTATCTCAATGAACGAAATTGGAAATGAACAGTTTTTAGCTAGGTACGTACGCGCCAAAAATATTATACGTGAACATGTTCCAAATCTGTTTAGTGAGCTTAATGCTGTAGAAATATATAAATCGAATCATAATTCATTTGTAATGACCGATGATGCAAGGATGGAGGGAATAGTCACATATATAGCACCGGGTGATTCGGTTGAATATATTCAACGTACTATTGATCGATTTGATAAAAAAACAGGTGGCTTCTTGGCAACCAGGTGAAGGAATTGATGTCATCAGAATTGACGAAAATCGAAACATCTATGTCACAACTACAAAATGATTCAAAAGTATATATTGAAATATCCAATTCATTTTGGTATTTGGGTAATATCAGAGAAAATTAGAAATCTTTCCAGAATGGACATCATACAATCTGCAGTTGATTTAGTCACATATTGGATTGGTGAATGTAAGGAATTGCTTAAGAAAATTTCGCTACCATACCCGAATATTCTTTTATTACTTTCAATCGATTCAGAGACAGTTGCTTATTCAAAATTTGATACAGAGGGTGTAAAAAGATGTTGAGAATGTTTTTCGATATGGAGTTCAATGGTACGAATTGTTTTTATTTTTGCACTGGTCTTCTGAATTGGCGTTGTCATTAGTAAGTAATAGTAATGATAAAGAAAAATGTTTTATTCAACTCTTATTGGCAGGGATAGGTAATGCCTATTCACAGCAGGTCGATTTTAGTGGGCTAGATGCGATATTTCAAAATCCATTTAAGAGAAAAATGTATGCGGTAGACTACGGAAATCATCCATCATATCGACCGACACTAAATTTCTATCCTAGAAAGGTGCATGATGAAGATTTGACCTATTTAAACGATACTATAATTCCGCAGTATACAGATGCATGCCCATTGGCTATCGGAGAAATTGATTATGGTGAAAGATCAACATTCATGGTTGATGTTGTCGGATTTTTGTATAAATTACTCCAGAAGGAAGTTGCGAATATGTCACCTCATCATCTTGTGGAGCAGATATACAGCGATATCGAATCAAACACCTACAAACTATTACAACTGAGTAGAATATATAAATATGAGGTCGCTTGTTATCCTCAGAAACAGGCAGAATTTCTTGATCAATACAATAAGTTGAATCGATCCTTGATTTCTCAGAAATTCTTAATTGAATATGTTGCAGCTTGCCCACCAATTGGACAAAAAGATTTTTTTGATACATTGGACTACGAATGGATACTTTCTATTTGTCTAGTAATTATTGAATATGCATATAACGGTGACCTATTTAAGTATGATATTTTTTTCATACACCTGTGAAAATCCTTCCGTCAGGTAGAATTGGTATGAATCACGTTGAATTTAATTATATGAATGATTTGGGAACCAGATACCGTGATGAAGAATTAGATTTTTAATTCAGACTATAGAAATCCCAAAATATCATCCATGGAGATTCAGGGTATTGCAAGCAGACTAGATTGCGCGTTCAATGCAGAGTTTGGATATTCATATACCCAGTTAGAAGACTGTGTGAGTTCCATGTGTAGGATTGGAATGAGCAAGGGTGGTCAATCGGAGGTGTTTATTAGTTCATATGACTTTTTAATTAATACGATTTTACAAGAATCTAAAACAGGATTGTTGACGGAGAAAATCGTAGGGAATATTCTTGCTGATATTTCTATATGCAATCGTAAGGATTTTTCTGGTTCCACCAGAAGGGTATCAAGGATACGAAGTATGGCCATGGAGATTTAATAGGAGATATTCTTTTATGAGAAAACCTTTGATATTTCGTGAAAGAGAAGGAGGACAGATTGAGGCAATCTGGGGTATCCGAAGTGTAGATAGAATGCTACACTATATTTATCACTGTATTCAGATTGGAACTTTTCCAGCACAAAGCAAAGAACTTAAGGAACTTATAGGATATATAAGTAATGTACGTGGAAAAAGCTTTTCAATGATTATGTGTATGATATTTTTTTCTGAAGATGGAACAATTTGTTGTAGACCGTAATGTTAACAAAAATCAATGGTGTATATATTCAAAAAAATAAGCAGGCGCTGGGTGATATAGATATTTTAGTTATTGATCACCAAAAAAATGTAATTCTAGCGGTAGAAGTAAAGTCTTTCCGATATGCACGAAATCCGTACGAGATGGCAATGGAACATAAAGCAATGTTTGAGGGAGAAAAAAATCGTTTCAAAATAAACATCAGCGTAGAGTTGATTGGCTAAGAGAACATATAAATGACATTAAAACACAGTATGGGCTAGTCGACGCAGATTGGCGAATCAAAGGAGTATTTATCGTTAATGAGCCGCAAGTGAGTAAGGATATTTATAAACATGAGATAGATATCATTAGCAAGTCTGAGTTGTCATTAGAACGAGTAAAACAAGTAATAAATACTATAAACTAATTTGCATCTCGCTTATCATTTCAATGTAATTTGCAAAGGGCAGTGAGGTACTCAGTGAAATAGTTCAGTTTCTGGTTATCTTTATAAATAGTTATAAAATGCATTCACTATTTAGTGGATGCTTTTTTTCTGAATATGAAAACGATTTCCAGATAGCTGTAATGCGATTGTTTTTCAATTTTTAGATAGACCATAATTAAGTCAAGGAGAATTTAACAATATGAACGGATCATTATTTATTAGGATTGATGACAGGTTGATTCACGGACAAATTGTTACAGCATGGGCTAAAGTTCTAAATATTAAAAAAATAATTGCATTAGATGATGCACTTGCTGTAAGTGAGATGTTAGCAGAAATTATGTTGATGGGAATTTCTGATGTATATGAACCAGAAATATTGACAACATCAGCTGTTGAATCATTTCTTAGTCATCATCCACGGGATGAAAATGTATTACTTGTAACACGCGCTGCAGAAAATTTAGATTTACTACAAGAACAACTGTCGTTGGCATCTGCAGTAAACATTGGCAACTGCTCTAGAAAGGAGGCTTCATCTTATGTGTTCAAAGGTATAGGTGTAGGTCAGACATTATACTTTTCTGAAAAAGATGTTGAAGTCTTAGATGATTTATCTAGCAAAGGAATTAAAACCGTTTTTCAGCAGATGCCAACAGATAAAGAAGTACAGTGGCAACAGATAAAAAGAAGGGTTAAAAAGAATAGAATAGTGAGATAAATTATGAATATAATTCAAAGCAATATTAATCGCAATTTTCATTTATCTAGCTTCTATTGGATCAATAGTTGGTAACACGATAGGATGGTATAGCTTGGGTCGTCCAATAGTGGCATCGTTGGTAGTGGGTATAATTATGGGTAATGTTCCATTAGCTATTCAATTAGGTCTACTACTTCAATTAGCGAATTTAGGCTCAGTAACTCCTGGTGGAGCAGTGGGCTGGGATTTATCATATGCAACATATATTGGGGTTGCTGGAGCACTTGCATTCGATACTGGTGATTTAGCTACAACAACAGCAGTAATGTGGACATTCTCAGTGGTTGGTGGTGCAATTGGTGTTGCAATGTGGAATGTAAACTATGCATTAAATTTATTTACTAACCGTATTTCTTATCAAGGTGCATTAGAAGCTAATCCTAAGAAGATTGCATTTGCAAATGCTGGCTTAGGAAATATAATTGGCTTTTTAACTAGATTTATTCCTGCGATGGTTTTGTTATCTACAACAGCAGTTGTTGGATCACAGAGTGGGATAAATGTTGCAGAAATCATTCCAGCATGGTTTTTAATAACAATTAATACATTTGGTGGCATGATGGCAGCTTTAGGAATGGGTATTTTACTTTCATTCTTGATTAAAGAAAAATGGCAATGGGCATTAGTAGTCTTTGGATTTATGCTCGTTGGATATTTGAAACTAAGTATGATGGCATGTGCAATGTTTGCAATCATAATTGCAATTGTATATTACGTCCTAAATGGAAAGGGTGAGTTACATGAGTGAAAAAGTATCTAAAAGTACTTTGCGTAAATCATGGAAGACTTGGTTCTTCTGGCATGGTTGTTCACAACAGGGAGAAAACCTGCTTGGTAATGCCATGGCTCACACCATGAGCCCTGTAATTGAAGAACTATATACGACAAAGGAAGATAAAGTAGAAGCATATAAACGTAGTCTGACGTTGTTTAATACAGAACAGCAGTTAGGTGCAATTGCGCCAGGAATCTTAATTGGTGTAGAAGAGTCTGTAGCAAATAAAGAGATTACTCCAGATGTTGCAGAGTCGATTAAGGTTGCATTAATTGGTCCAACCAGTGCAATTGGAGATTCCTTATGGGTAGCTACAATTATCCCATTACTATTAACAATCACAATGACAATCACAAATATAGGAAACGTTTTCCTGTATTTAGGACCATTGTTATATGCAGTAGGTTATCCAGTATTAACATCAATAATGAGCTGGAGACTATGGAATGTTGGGTATTCAACTGGAATCGGATTTATGAAGAAATTCATGAAGTCAGGAAAACTAGAGTTGATTACAAAAACAATGACAATTTTAGGACTTATCGTTGTCGGTGCATTGATTGCCTCATTTGTAAGCTTATCAATACCACTTGTAATCACTCCTCCAGGTGGTGAAACAGCAGCAGTCAACGTAGATGATATGATCAATGCAATTTTCCCTAACCTACTTCCATTATTATTAACGATCGGTGTATATAGATTATATGCAAAAGAAGAAGAAATCGCCATTGTTTATTATGGGATTCATATTGGTTATCAGCAATTTTATTAACAATCATTGGAAATTTAAGTGGAATTTATACATTCTAGAAAGGTTTATATAATATGACAAATTTAAAATATATAGAGCGTTTTTTTCTGAAGTGATTGAATCAATTGATTCAACGCAAGGAGAAAAAGATCAAAAGCAGCAACAAAGTTATGCACTAAGCTATCAATAATGGTAATATGGTTCACCTATTTGGAAGCGGACATTCTGTATTGCCAATTCAAGATATGTTCCCACGTTATGGTGGTGTAGTAGGATTCCATCCATTAATGGATCCACGATTAATGTGGAGTAATGTAATTGGTCCAGGTGGAGCAAGAGAGTTGCTTTGGATTGAACGTCAAGAAGGCTATATCCGTAACTTTTTACAAAGTTTTACTTTCCATGAAGGAGAAGTAATGATTGTATATTCTCATGGTGGATTAAATGCAGCTCCAATTGAAGTTGCTATGTATGCAAAACAAAAAGGAATGAAGGTCGTAGCCATTACAAGTGAGGATAACTACAAGAAAGCACAGCCAATACATTCGAGCGGTAATAAATTAGGCGATGTAGCAGATATCATTATTTCTAACTGCTGCCCATTAGAGGATGCTCTTGTATCTATTCCAGGGTATCCACAACCAGTAGGTGGTTCAAGTACTGTAGCAGCAATGGTTATTACACAGTGTATTGCATCTGAAACAGCTTTAGAATTACAAAAGATGGGACATGAAATGTTTATCTTTGTATCTCCTAATGTTACGGAAGTTCCAGCTGACTATATGAATCAGGTCTATGCAAACTATACAGAAGTAGTAAAGAAGAATGGTAACTAGATGACGCAAATTGTTTTATGTGGGCATGGACATTATGGAACTTCGACATTAGAAAGTATTCATATGCTCGCAGGTAATGTTGATTCATATTCAGCAGTTGATTTCACGAAAGAAATGGATATGAATCAATTACAAGCAGAGATTGAAAAACTATTACATGCATTCAAGGATGAAACGATTTTGTTTGTTTGCGATATTGCAAATGGCACTCCATTTAAAATCTGTTGTATGGAAACAACAATGCATGCAAATGTATATGTACTCGCTGGTATTAATTTAGCTGCAATATTAGAAACAGTGTTTGGTGATAAAGATGATGTACATGCATTAATATCAACCATGGAAAATGTTACAAAAGAATCAATTCTTAGTTATCCAAAAAAATAAAGCAAAAGTCTGCGGAAACGTATGAATCCGCAGACTGATTTTTTGATATACTACTAGTGAGGTTGACGTATATGGAAAGACATAATATTTTTCTTGAAATGTCTCAACTAAGAGACTTATCACCCAGTGAACGACAAGTTGTTGATTTTGTGTTACAGCATCCTGAACAAGCACTGGAACTTTCAATTGTTGCACTGGGTGCAAATACATTTACATCTGCAAGTACTGTTTCTAGAGTGTGTAGCAAACTTTCAGTAAATGGTTTCTCTGACTTTAAACAGAGATTATATGCAGATATACAAAACTATCAAGAATATGTCTATATTAATACGAATAGAATTCCCATTGATTGTTCAGATAGTTTGCAAGATACAATGGAAAAAGTTATTCAAAACTGTACACGTGCACTAATTGATGTAAAGATGCTCAATAGCGTAGATAAATTTGAAAAAGCTGTAGAATGGTTACAGGAATCGAAAACAATAACATTATATGGAAGTGGTGTATCAAATTTGATCTGCCATGATGCACTAATGAAAGGAATCAGAATGGGATTGCCAATCTGTTCTTATACATACTATTCAGAAATGTCTATGCACGCACGCCAGACAGGGACCACAAGATTTAGCAATTATAGTATCTTATACAGGGTTAACTGTAGAGATGGAAAAAGATTGCACGAATTTTGCATTACAATAAGTGTAAAATTATAGCAATTACATCTAATGCAGCAAATGAAATTGCAAACTTATCAGATATTAATTTTCAAGTTGGTAATACAGAATCGTATTATCGAATCGGTGGTATTGAATCAAGAACATCTATGCAGTGTATGCTGAGATATCATTTTTGCAGGCTATTATAACAAGACAGAAAAAAAGCTAAGGATGTAAGTAAGAAGACTTTTTGTTAACGATACATTCAGTGCAAAGTGGGAAGGATAATAAGTATTAAGAGTGATGATGTGTTAATTTGGAAATCATCATTCTTTTTTTATTTAAAAGCTTAATGACTTAATTAAGTATTTTTGCTATCGTCATGCATTTTTACATTTGTTGTGATGTGTCCGGATTCATTTTATAATAATTATAGCCTTGGGGGGTTATTACGATTTAGGAGGTAATGTATGACAAGATCATTTAAAAGAGTGTGCTTGTTTGTTTTAGGTTTGTTGATGATTACTACAATGGTGGGTTGTGATACACAAAAAACGAATTGGAGCAAACTATCAGATGAGGAAAAGATTGACAAAGTTCTTCAGAGTTTTGAGCGAATGAAGAATGGGGAAATCCATATTGTAGGTTCAATGTATGCTGATGTTATTGATCCAAAAGAAGGAGAAGATCCTGTTTATAAATATGAAGCAGAGTTTACAGGTGCGTTTGAATTAAGACCAGATCATGTATCAGGAAAGCGTTCATTTAATGGTAACGTTAAAGACTACTATTGTGACAGAATGTATTCATATGAGAAAAATGAGACTGACACACAGTGGACAACAAGTAATTACTCTATAGTGGAATACAATCAACCGATTGGAATCCAACAAGATGCAATTCTCTATTTTGAAACAATAAAGGATCAACTTACATTGAGTGAAGATAGTGATACGATTACAGTACATTATGAAACAGATGATATAGATTTTCTTTATGCAAATGATGTGCAATTGATATGGTCTTCTCTAGGATCCCTTGGTTTTAGTAGTAATGATAAGAGTGGTAAGTTGGAAATCGACTTAAAGATGTCTAAAGATGATGGCATGCCTGTCTCGGTAACAATAACAGGAGAGCGTGAAAGTGATTACTATAAGAATCAAAAAAATATGTTAGTGAGTGACATATTCAAAAGTCAACTCTGATATACATGTAGATATTCCAAGTGGAATAGATAATGCAATTTATCAGTAAAGGAGGGTATGAAATGAAAAATATTAGAAAAAGTAATTTTAACGTTCCTTACACTTATCCTTGTTTTTAAATCTTTCTGCTTGCCATAGTTCATCTAATAATGCGAAAAGAAATGTTAATACTTTTATAACGGAATTAAGAGATGCAAAAAGTGTTGAGTATGTTAGTCAAGTTTATCGTAAATATCTCTATACAGGCGATGATGAAAGAACAATTCTTACTGAGATGGAGACCCGCCAGGGGATGATTCAATTTGAACCGCAGGTTTTTTTAGAAGTTTACAATAGTAATAAAGGAAAGCGTGATGATTTTCAAGCACCTGCTCTTTTTGAGGAAGAACTCATAACTTTTGGGACCCCATACAGATTAGATCATGGTGGAAGTATCTATTCACCAAGTAAAGGAGTAACCTATACAGGGTACGTGAATAAGCAGAAAAAAATTCGAGTGGAGAAAAGCAGAAGATTGGTCCTATGTTAAGGAAGTAGAGGCCCTAAACTTGGCCGTAATGAAGAATTTTTAAAGCTATATGAAACATATTCAGATAAGTTTACTAGATCCGAAGATAATCAATTTGTATATTTGGAATTTAACGGTGATGTAAAAAGACAATCTTGATTTAATCGAAGCATTTCATTCAAGTGTATTTGAAAGTAATATGTTTGTAGAACCAAGAGATAATATCACAGCTGTAGACATTCAAATTAAGCTAGTGATGGAAAAAGGTTAAAAAGGTAATAAACTTATTCCTAGCGAAGCAAAGATTATTCTTACAACTTCATTAGAAAATAAAGAGGAAAAATGGACGGCGAAAAGTGAAGACCATTTTGAATACTACTATCGTAATCTCAACAAAGTTGAAGAGATTAAAAAGCCTGAAGGTGTTACACTAAAATAACTAAAAATATACATATGAATCATGGCAAAAACACTATGATTCTTTTTGTAGAACGTGATTCATGCATGAATTGAAAATAACAAGAATAATTGGGTATTAAGGTAATATTGTTATTACGATATTGTAATATAACCCTTTACTTGATTTCTATATAGCATAGGCGTAATATCAGATTTGATTTAGAAAGAGGTTTTAATTTAATGCTAGGATATGAAAATGAAAAGTTAGAATTTAATTATAAAAATCCTGTGGTTTTATGGTTAGTGCGATTGCTTTAGTAATCGTAATTGCTACCTAATAGGTGGAAAACAAATAATAAACATGCAGGTATTTAGTATAGGTTATATGATTTGCTTTTTCAATTAATATGAATAAAGGCTTACTTAACAAACTATCCACTGGTTCATCAACCAAATTTCAGAAAGGTATTTCTAGATATTCAATAATATTACTGTTTGTACTGATGGCATTTCTAGGTGGTCCATTTTTCGATACTGAGAATTGGAGAATGATATGGTTGGGAGCGTTATTGGCTACAGCATTGCATTTTTTTCCCATTCTATTTTGTGCATGGAAAATCAATGATTTTATTAGGTATTATGTGTACTATCAATATTATTATAGGGGTATATTTTTCTCAAATGTTCCTTTTAGTATTCTTTTGCATATAGTGATGCAGCCATTAAATTTGTTTTTGGCGTGTATTTATTGTTTTTCAAAAGCAACAAAGCAGTAAAACATAGTTTTTCAAACTGAACAGAAACCAACAAAGGCGATAGGAAGAAAATCTTTCGCCTTTGTTGTATTCATCTAACATGCTTTGAACAGAAATATTTGTTATTAGAAACAATCATTTTTAGATTTAGTAGGATGAGTGAATTAGGGGGATATGAAGTTTTTATAGACGAGATATGGACAGGCAAATTGGCTAATCTACAAGTGTTGCGATATGAGAACCTGCAAAAAAACGTTTTTGACAAAAAATATTTCTTCCATTGTCCAAAATGGACAATGGTTTAACTCTCTTTTTGTGATATTTTTATCAAATAAACAAAGGGAGAACTATGAATAAACGTTTATTTGCGGCATGCTTAAGCGTAGGTATGCTACTGGCTGGATGCTCAGCGAAGAAGAGTACTACTGTAAAAGATGGTACTTATGAGGAAACAGTTGATGGACGTAACGGAAAGGTTACAGTAAGCACAACAATTTCTTCTGGGAAGATCACAAATGTAGAAGTTAAAGATAATAAAGAGACACCTGAGATTGCTGGTACTGCAATCACGGAGTTACCAAAGAAGATTGTTGAAAAGAACAGTCCTAATGTAGATGGGGTAACTGGTGCGACAATCACTTCTGATGCGATTAAGGAAGCAGTTAAGAATGCGATTAAGACTGCTGGTGGTGATCCTGATTCATTTGGTAGTGATAGTGCGCAAGCATCTGAATCAAAGACAGAGAAGTTAACTGCTGATGTAGTTGTTATTGGTGCGGGTGGTGCAGGTATTACTGCCGCATTAACAGCTCAACAAAATGGTGCGAAGGTTATCTTACTTGAAAAGTCAGCGAATATTGGTGGTGTATCTGTCATTGCAGGTGGACCAATGGGTATCAACTCTAAAGAACAAAAAGAAGCAGGTGTAGCTGGTACATTTACAACACAAGAAATTCTTGCGTATTGGCAATCCTATAACTGTTGGATGGATGATGGACAGTTGTTCTATAACATCGCTAACCGCTCAGGTGAAACAATTGACTGGTTAGAAGAGAATGGTATGGACCTTGTATATGTTGGTAATGAACAGAAAGCACATGCGAATGGCTTCCCAACATATCATGCATATGCAGATCAATCTAACAAGCTTGGATACTATCAGGCTCTATTAAAGCAGTTTGAAAATGCTGGTGGTAAAATTTACTATCAGACCCCTGCAGTAGAACTTAAATCAGATGGTAATAAGATTACAGGTGTTGTAGCGAAGTCTTCTGATACAACGTATGAAATTTCATGTGACGCTGCAGTACTTGCAACTGGTGGTTTCGGTGCGAATGCGGATGTCATTGAAAAGGAAGTTGGTTTCCCACTCGTTACATTTACAACAGGTACACAAACAGGTGATGGCGCAACAATGTCACAAGCAATTGGTGCTGGTAAGGGTAAGACAATCCAACAGTACCATGGTGTAACATCCTACTCTGGAATCGAACCTGGTTCTGGTAAAGATGAAATCGCAAAGGCAATCTATCTTGCGACAAGTATCTGGGTTAACCAACGTGGTTCTAGATTTGCTCCAGAAGATTTAAACTATGATACAGCGCTATCTTCAAATGCTGCTGCGACACAAGGTGAATACTATTTCTCAATCATGTCAGATGATATGGTAAAGAAAGTAGAGCAGGGTGGTTCTAAGGGATTGAATGTAGATACAGCTGTTGGATACCAACCATCCTTACCACTATTTAGTGTGAATGAACCATGGACAGAGTTTAGATCTGCACTAGAAGATGGTGTTAAAAATGGTACCGTGTTCAAGGGTGATACGGTAGAAGATCTTGCAAAGGCGATGGGTGTTGATGCCAATGCATTAAAGAAGACAATTAGTGCATACAACGCAGATTGCACAAATGGATCAGATGCAGTATACGGCAAAGATTCTAAGTATATGTTATCTCTAGGTGATGGTCCATACTATGCTGTTAAGGCAAGACCAGTATCCTTAGGTGGTATTGGTGGTGTACTTGTTAACTCTAATCTAGAAGTTATTAAGCAAGATGGAACAGTTATCGGTGGTCTATACGCTGCTGGTAATGAAATTGCAGAAATCTATAACAACTCATATCCGCTCGTTGAAGGTGTTACATTAATGACAGCTCTAACAGGTGGTAGAATCTGTGGTGAAGCTGCAGCTGAATACGCAACAAAATAATCCCACTCGGGAGAAATCGTAAGATTTCTCCTTTTTCTTATGGGGAATAAAAGAAATCAATATGTATATACTCTTTAGAGTATCAAACTAAAAAGATTCTTTAAGTAATATGTAATTGAAATATGCACCCAAAAGTATATAATTTTTGGGTGCATGGAAGATATATGTATGATTTCGATTGTTAATCAAATAGAAAATTTATTCTCGAAAAATCCAGGTAAAATCTATTCAATAAATGATTTCTACTATTTGGGTACAAAGAATACGGTTAAATCAGCAATTTATCGATTAAATGAGCAAAATAAGATTACAAGAATACTTGATGGGTTATATACAAAACCTAAGTACAGCGAAGTCTTAAATAAGTATTCTTTTCCTGATAGTAATTTAATTGCGGATAAACTTGCCGATAAGTTTTTCTTGGACAATAGCGCCTACAGGAGATACTGCATTAAATGTCACAGGATTATCCACACAGGTTCCAAATGAATATATTTATATTTCAGATGGTCCATACAGGGAATACTTATACAGAAATAAGAAGATTATTTTTAGACATACAACAAATAGGAATATCACATGCTATTCAAAGGAATTATCTATTTTAATTCAAGCAATTAAAGCACTTGGTAAAGATAATATTGAGAGAATGAAATAAAAAGACTTTCCATATATTTGCGTGGAATTCAAAGAGAACTTTAAGTTTGATATTTTAAAATTACCCTTTTGGATACAAGGGGTTTTAAAGAGAATAAAGGAAGTTCTAGATGAATAAATTACTTGAATTATCAAATGATCAGTTAGACCTAGTTATACAGAATACTGCAGATAAACTAGAAATTTCGAGAACTATTGTTGAGAAGGATTTTTGGGTTTGCATCATTCTAAACTATTTATTTAATGAATTTAAATATAAAGATTCAATAATTTTCAAAGGAGGGACTAGTCTTTCTAAAGTATTTAACTTAATTCAAAAGATTTTTCAGAAGATGTTGACATTGCCTTGGATTGGAGAGTTTTAGGATATAAAAGCTTTAGAGCCCTATAAAGAAAGAAGTATTACTCAGCAAAAGTAACTTTAATAAAAAGATTAATGAAGATACTAAGGTATTTCTCTAGATGAAACAGATGGTAATACGATTTGTTTTGATTATCCTAAGTATCATAATTTTTGATGGTGGTTTTATTTTTACAAATAATTCGTTTGGAAATTGGTTGCTAGCTGAACCAATTCCTAAAAAATAGACATAGAATAAGAACATATATAGAGGAAGTGTATCCTGATATTTTTTTGATGAAAATATTTATGTAATTGCAGTGGATGGTTTAAGAACTTTCTATGAGAAGATTACGATACTTCACAGGGAGGCAAATAGAAAAAAATGGTCATTATCCACTTCGATACTCAAGGCATTATTATGATGTTTACAAAATGATTCTTTCAGATATTAAAGAGAAAAGTTTAACTCACTTAGAAATGCTGAAATCTGTTATACATTTTAAAAAGAAATTTTTATCGTTGTAATTGGGCAAAAATACGACGAAATTATGGAAGGTAAAGTAAAACTTGTTCCTTCTAACGAAGGAATGAATGTTTTTCTTGAATGATTACCGAAGAATGGAAAAATATGTTGTTTTGTGATTTAGTTCCATTTGATAGGATTATTAGAAAAAAATTCAAGAGTATGAGTCAGAGTTAAATATGAGTATAAAAAAATATATCTGTAACTCTACAAAAAACAGTGCTACTAAAAACTATTGCATTATTCATGGTAAAAATAAAACTATGAAAAAAAGATGAATTATTTGATTTGGTTAGTGAGTGTGCAACACTTGAAATATTTGTGGCAAAGGCTGCGAAGTTAATTCAAAATCCGATTTGGATTATGGATGATGCATATCAATTAGTAACCTGCTCTAAGGTTCCAGATGCTTACGTATATTTATCGTTTTTACAAGATACAAAACTAAAAACGAAGCTTTGTGAATCGATTGATAGAACGAGGACTCCTCAATGAGAATGGTATTCAAAAACCATTGCGTATATTCGATACTGAGTATCAAAGAGATGTCTATGTAATCGATATTTTTGCAAAGAAGAAGTCGATTGGAAAACTAACGGTAGCGGTGGAGAATGAAATTGGTGAAGAGGATGTTAAATTACTTGCGGATGCTGCATCTATCTACTTACGTCATCAATTAACAAATCATGGATCGAAACGTGAACAAGCATTTACCTTACTGCTGCAAAAAGATGAAGAGAGTCAATTGTTAGGACTTCAATTACTACAAGATACTGGTTATATCGTTAAAGGTACTTACATGCTTGCATATGTTGATACTACTATTGCAAATCGTATTACTGTATTGCGTTCTTTCTTAAGTGAGATACAGAAGAGTGATGTAAATCTTTTGGGTGGTATTGTGAATGAACAGTGTTATCTTTTATTGGCAAGCACAAAGCATATTGATTTGAAACAATACCCAAATATTCATGTTGGATATAGTATGCAGTTTGAAAAACTTCATCATCTTGATGGATATGCAAGACAGGCAGAATATGCAGCTAGTAAGGCGAAGGGAAAAGAGGCAAACTTCCAGAATCTAATTGATTCCTATTTGTGTAGCCAATTAGAAAAACAATTACCACTAGATACATTGGTTGACTTAAAAATACAAAAACTCATTGCGTATGATTGTAAGTATGAGACGAAGTATTACGAGACATTGTGTATGTATGTTAACTCACAATACTCAAAACAGAAGACTGCAGAAGGGCTCTATATTCATCTGAATACCGTTAAGTATCGTCTACAGCAAATCGAAAAAAATTATTTGATATCGATTTTTGAAAAAGACGAGAAATTGATACGTTTGGCAATGTTAGTGCATCACGTTTAATTTCTTTTTGCGTTTGACTTTTTCAAATTAGAAAAAGAAGTATACTATTAATGTGTTAGTTATAGTTAACTAAAGGAGCGTTTATATGAATATTTCAACATTCTTAGTATTAATGGTCGTTGTTGTAATCGTTGCATTCGATATTCGTTATGTAATGAAGAACGGAGTAAGCTCCTGTAGTGGAGATTGTAGTTCTGGCTGCCATTCTTCCTGTAGATGGGTAGGAGACATCAAAAAGGCACAACGCAATATCCGTATTCAAAAATAAGATTAAGTCCTTGTTAGGATTATCGAGTAATCTATAAGTCACTAAGGTGGCTTTTTCTTTATATTTAATGTTGCAAATATGCGTACTAAATAATATGATGTAAAGCATATTTACAACATTAAATGGAGGTAAAAATGGATTATAAAAAGAAAATACTAGAAAAGATTGAAAAAAATGGGTGGATTTATTACAAGTGGTGAACTTGTGAATTCTAATATCCCAACTATATATTTAACTAGAATGGTTGAAGCAGGAGAATTAGTTCGCGAAGAAAGAGGAGTATACCTTTCAACAAAAGGTGATTATGACGAATATTACTTCTTTCAAAATAAGTATAAAGTTGCAATCTTCTCGTATGTATCTGCTTTGTATCTATTTCAATTTACAGACATCATTCCTTCAGAATTAGAAGTAACAGTATACAAAAGGATATAACGTAAAGCCGTATTCAACGTGATAAAAGAGTGCATTATGTGAATAAAGATATATATGAACTAGGTATTACTCAATGTAAAACGATTTATGGAAATAAAGTAAATGTCTATGATTTAGAAAAAGAACGGTTTGTGATTTTGTAAAAACAGAAATAAAGTCGAGGCTGAGCTATTTTTCGAAAATAATAACAAGATATGCTTGTTATCGTAATAAAAGATTTTAATAAGTTATATACATACGCAAAAAGATGAATATCTACGATAAAGTAAAAGATATTTTTTTGGAATTGTTGGTATCTAAATGATAATTATGATCGGTTTCAACTATTTACTTATTTGTTAATCAAGTTATTTGCTTTCTTGCAAGCGATAGTTTAAGGGTGTAGGCTATAAGTAGATGTTTTAACGACAATCATTACCAACCAAAATCATTCATAATTTTTAGTGGGGAAGAAAATGAAACAGAATACAAAGTTATTGCACGGTTACACTGTATTAGACCAATATACTGGTGCTGCCAGCATACCAATTTATCAAACGTCCACGTTTCATAATACAGAGTTGTATTGTGATGAGCAGAAGTATTTGTACACCCGTTTTTCCAATCCAACGATTGATGCTTTAGAAGATGGTCTTCGTTGTATTGAGAATGCCAAATATGCATTGAGTTTTAGTTCTGGTATGAGTGCGATATCGAATGTTTTGATGTTGTTAAATGCTGGTGAACATGTCATCCTTCCAAAGGAAGTGTATGGTGGTACTTGTCAGTTTGCGACGAAGATTCTACTGCGTTATCAAATCTCAGCTAGTTTTGTAGATATGGCAAATCTTGATGAGATAGAAAGTGCGATTACGGATAAAACACGTATGATTTATATTGAGACACCATCCAATCCTTTGTTAAAGGTATGTGATGTTGGCGCAATCGTGTCTATTGCGAAAAAGAATGGACTGATTGCGGTAGCCGATAACACCTTTATGACGACGCTATTCCAAGATACACTTGCGTTAGGTGTTGATATCGTTGTAGAGAGTGCTACGAAGTTTATCAATGGTCATAGTGATGTAGTGGCTGGGGTTGTTGCGACAAATAATGAAGAATACTATAAACAGTTAGTTCTATTTAGAAAAAACTTTGGTGGTATCCTAGGTGTGCAAGATGCTTGGTTAATTATGCGTGGTATGAAGACAATGGGTTTACGTATGAAACAGTCTTCCGAAAATGCACAAGCAATCGCAGAATTCTTGTATAACCATCCAAAAGATCAAACATGTGTATTATCCGGGTTTAGATTCCCATCCTGGTCATGATATTCATATGTCACAAGCTAAATGTGGTGGTGCAGTATTATCATTTTCTCTTGCGAGCAAAGAGGATTTGATGTCTTTTACAAGGAAAGTAAAGATTCCAATTTTGGCAGTAAGTTTAGGTGGTGTTGAATCAATTTTATCTCATCCTGCAACGATGTCTCATGCTTGCTTAAGTGTAGAAGAGCGTTTAGAACAGGGAGTAACCGATGAGCTGTTGCGCTTGTCTTGTGGCATTGAGGATATTACAGATTTACTGGAAGACTTTAAGCAAGCATTAGAATAATGGAAAAATATACATCGTATTTTGTATGCATGATAAGATGTGAATATCAACTTTTGAATCGTTGAATCATTCAACGATTTTTTTCGAGGAACAGACAATAGAACAGTGTACATAGTGAATGGGGGTGGATTATGTTAAATACATTTGTGCTATTAGGAAAGGTACATTCGTTACCTTTGATTCAAGGAACGAACCTTTCGGAGAATCAATCAACGATAAGATTGAGTGTCAACGTGCATTTACGGACAATGGAGTGATGTCTGATGTGTTTTACTGTACGTCTGTGGCGTGGAATTGCGGAGTCTTGTAAGGCTGCGTGTAAGATTGGAACAGTAATTGCGATTAAGGGAAGGGTGAAGTGAATCTACAGACCAAAGCGATGGAGTTGATTGCGGAAAAAGGTTGAGTTTATCCGTTAAGTAGAGAATTGGTTACTTCACTATAGGTAAAGCATAGATAACTATGATAAAAATAAGGACGTTTGATAAAGTGAGGTATAAAACATGGCATTTGATTCCTTAAGTGACAGACTGAATAAAGCGTTACGTAATGTGGCCGGTAAGGGTACGTTAACGGATAATAACATGGAAGACATGCTGAAAGAGGTGCGTTTAGCATTACTTGAAGCAGATGTAAACTATCGTATTGTAAAAGAATTCTTAGATGAGATTCGTACAAAGTCCAGAGGTGAGGAAGTACTACAGAGCGTAGAACCTGGACAACAACTCGTTAAGATCGTTCATGATCAAATCATTGAATTACTTGGTACAGAAGAAGCTGGTCTCAACTTTGTAGAAGATGGCATTACGAAAATCATGCTTGTCGGTTTACAAGGTACAGGTAAGACAACAAGCGTAGCTAAGATTGCACGTATCTGTAAAGAGAAGTTCAATAAGAAGGTATTGTTAATTGCGGCCGACGTGATTCGTCCTGCTGCGATTGATCGATTACAGACATTAGGTAAGGAAATTGATACTGAAGTATTTACCTTAGGTACAGAGACTCCAGCTGTTGAAACAGTTCGTCAGGGTATGGAATATGCTGAAAAGAATGGTTTTGATACAGTATTTATCGATACTGCTGGTCGTTTACATATCGATGAAGCGTTAATGAATGAGTTAAAGGATATCAATGAACTTGTTCATCCTAATGATATTCTCCTTACAGTCGATGCGATGACTGGTCAAGATATCGTTAACGTAGCGCAAGCCTTTAAGGATGCGTTACCACTAACAGGTTTAGTTGTAACCAAGTTTGATGGTGACTCTAGAGGTGGTGGTGTTCTTTCGGTTAAGAAGATCACAGGTGTTCCTATCAAGTTTGTCGGTGAAGGTGAAAAGATTGAGGATATGGATATCTTCCATCCTGATCGTATGGCTGACCGTATTCTTGGAATGGGTGACGTTGTAACACTTGTAGAAAAAGGCACAGGGAGAGTTAGACCTCGAAGAAGCCAATAAGATGGCTGAACGTATGCTTGCAGGTCAATTCACAATGGATGACATGTTAAAAGCAGTTTGAACAGATTCAAAAGTTAGGTCCTCTTGGTGGCATTATGAAGATGATTCAGGTATGAATCAATACGCTGGTATGTTAGATGAAGCCAAGGCAAGTGACTCGATGCGTCATATGAAGGCAATTATCCAGTCTATGACATTTGAAGAGCGTGCACATCCAGAAAAGATGCGTGGCACAATGAAGAAGCGTGTAGCACGTGGATCTGGTCGTAGTGTAGATGAAGTGAATAAGCTCATCAACCAGTTTGGCAAGATGAAGAAGCTGATGGACTCCATGGGCAATATGCAAAGAAATGGCTCTTTAAACCAAGAAAATCTAGAAAAGATGATGGGTAATGCACAAAAGCGTGCAGGCCAAAACTTCCCAAATGGCTTTGGTGGAAAGAATCCATTTAAATTTTAATGATGTAAAGGTTTTTTACTTGACAGTGAATTTTGAATCAGTATAATAAACATGTAAGAAATAGGAGGTATTTATACCATGGCAGTTAAATTACGTTTAAAGAGAATGGGTGCCAAGAAGGCTCCAAGATATCGTATCGTTGCGGCAGACTCACGTTTTGCTAGAGATGGACGTGAAATCGAAACAATCGGACATATCAATCCAACAACAGAACCTGAAACAGTAGTAGTAAATGAAGAAAAGGCTCTTAATTGGTTAAGAAACGGTGCTCAGCCTTCTGATACAGTTAGAAACATTCTTTCTCGTCAAGGTATCATGAAGAAGTTCCATGATGAGAAGGTAGCCGCTAAGAAGAAAGCGTAAGCATCATGGCAGAGCTGGATAAGGTACTTCTAAATCTAGTTAAGCCAATGGTTGAAGACAAGGAATCCTTGGATGTACGTCTGATGCCTAGCTTAGATGATAAAGAAGTTTTTGTTACATGTTTATGCAAAAAAATGATGATATTGCTCGTCTGATTGGCAGAAAGGGCAGTATGGCAAGCGCATTACGTCAAGTAATGTCCGTTGCTTCTCATAGTAATAACAAGAAAGTAACAATCAAGTTCGAACAGATTTAAGGATGCTATGGCATCCTTTTTTTGAAAACAAAGGAGAAGGAAGATGGCATATATTTGTATTGGCAAAATTATCAATACGCATGGTATCAAAGGAGAAGTAAAGATTGAAAGTTACTCTGACTTTGATGAAGAAAGATATACCAAGGGTAAACAAGTATATATTCGTGTCGATGAGAAATATCTACCACTTACGGTAGCTTCCTATCGTAAGCACAAAGGCTTTCCGCTTGTATCCTTTGTGGACTTGCAAAATATCAACTTTGTAGAACAGTATAAGGGATGTGAAATCTACATCGATGAAGCAGATCGTAAACAACTCAAAAAGGGCGAATACTATCGCAAAGACCTTGTTGGTTTAACAGTTGTTGATGAAGAAGGTATTACATTAGGTAGAATCATCAGCGTTGAAGAAACACTAGGTGCTCAAAATAATTTACGTCTTCAATTAGAAGACGCAAAAGAAGTGCTAATCCCTTACATTCCAATGATTATAAAGAACGTAGACTTAGATAAGCAAGTGATGATGATTCATCGTATGGGAGGCCTACTATGAGGATTACCGTATTAACACTATTTCCAGAGATGTATCGTGACTTTGTCAGTACTTCAATCATTGGTCGTGCCATTGAAAGAGGACTAGTTACAGTAGACTTTGTTCAGATACGTGATTTTGCCCATGACAACTATCGCCATGTGGATGATAAGCCATTTGGTGGAGGACTTGGACAAGTGATGAAGTGTCAACCAGTACTGGACGCACTCAATTCTGTAAAGAGTGAAAATAGCTACAGTATGATGATGTCACCAGCAGGGAATGTCTATAACCAATCCAAGGCAAGACAGTTATCACAAAAAGATCACTTGATTCTATTATGTGGACATTACGAAGGTTTTGATGCACGTATTAACAAACATGTAGATGAACTCGTTAGTATTGGAGATTACGTCTTAACAGGTGGGGAAATGGCTTCTATGGTCATTATGGATAGTGTGATTCGTTTACTGAATGGTGTGATTCGTGAAGGTTCTACCGATGATGAATCGCATGAAAATGGATTGCTTGAATACCCACAATACACTCAACCTGCCGATTACCAGGGGGATAAGGTGCCAGATATCTTATTGAGTGGTCATCATGCTAAGATACAAGAGTGGCGTACACAACAATCTTTATTACTTACAAAGAAGGTAAGACCAGACCTCTTCGAAAAACATCAATTAACAGAATATGAAGAAAAAGTCTGGAAAAAAACTATGCAAGCAAGAGAGCGAATAACGCGCTCTTTTTTTATTTTTAGAGCTAAGGTAATCACTTGTGCAATCTTTCGAAAATATCAATCAAAACCCTATTGTAAAAAGTAAAAAGTTCAATTATAATATCGAAGATTTAAGTAGTTGGCTCTAGAAGGGGTTTCATATGAAAACAATCTTAAGAAACGCAACAGTCTTTACGCGAAAGGGTTTTTGAGAAGATGGATATCGCTATCTCTGGTGATAGACTTCTTGTCCCATTTGATGTTTCAGACATTGTTCAAAAGTGACGACGTTGTTTTTGATTTCAACAATAAATATATTTTTACCGGGTTTCATTGATGTACATGTACATTTCCGAGAGCCCGGTTTTTTTCTTATAAAGAAACGATCGGCACAGGTTCAATGGCGGCAGCATACGGAGGATTTACAACTGTATTTACGATGCCTAACTTAAATCCACCTCCTTGTGATTATGCAAGCCTTAAACAACAACTCGATATCATTGTAAAAGATGCAGTGATTAAAGTCGTACCATTTGGTGCTATCACAGAAAATCAAAAAGGTCGTGGTATGTTGTCCAAAATGGATGAGATGGCTGACTATGTAGCGGGCTTCTCTGATGATGGTGTTGGTGTACAAGCAGACTTTACGATGGAAGATGCGATGGTAAAAGTCGCAAGCTTTAGGCAAAATCATTTCTGCCCATTGTGAAGATGAAAGTTTGAATACAATCCCATATACAGGTACAACATCCGCAAGTGAAAGTGTACAAGCAGCAAGAGATATCGAACTATCTGCTAAAACGGGTTGTAAATATCATATTTGTCATGTCTCTGCGAAGGAAACCTTAGATGCGGTAAGAAAAGGAAAGGCAAGAGGAATCAATGTAACCTGCGAAACTGGACCACATTACATTGCCTTTAATTCCAATACAATCAAGCATGAAGGAAACTTCAGAATGAATCCTCCAATTAAGTCCCCAGAGGATCAAAAAGCAATCCTAGAAGCCATCAAAGATGGAACGATAGATATGATTGCGACAGACCACGCACCACATAGCTTAGAAGAAAAAAATCAAGAGGTTTTGATAAATCGTCCTTTGGGGTTGTGGGACTAGAAACATCCTTTGCGGTATCCTATACAGAACTTGTAAAGAAGAATGTGATTTCCTTTGAACGACTTGTCGAATTAATGAGTGTTAATCCAAGAAAGCGATTTGGCTTATCAGGCGGTTATATTGAAAATGGAGAAATCGCAGATATCTGTATCGTTGATACGGAAACTACGTGGAAAGTTAATCCAGAAGAATTCTTAACCAAAGGAAGATCGACACCGTTTGAGGGTATGAACCTTACTGGGAAAGTAATCGCAACTTTTGTGGATGGAAAACTCGTCTATCAAGATGAGCAAGAAAGATAAATGATTGTGGAGGGAAAAGAGTGAGAGTCATTGAGAATGTAAAGATTGCGCTAGATACATACCAGATGGTATTACAACCAACGGGGTCAGAAATTGAAAAGTTAAAAGCCTTAGTACCAGGTCAATTTATCAATATCAAAATTGAAGGTTTCTATTTACGAAGACCAATCTCTATCGCAGATTGGAATGATGAAAGTCTAACTATTATCTACAAGGTAGTGGGTAAAGGTACAAATGCACTCAGTGAAATAGAAGCAGGAATTGAATTAGATATTCTTTGGCCTTTGGGCAATGGATATAACCTAACCTGGATTCCTACTTCCGTGATATTGATTGGTGGAGGTGTCGGTGTTCCACCGATGTATGGCTTAGCGAAAAAGTTAGTCGAAGCAGGAAAGAAACCAAGAATTATTCTTGGGTTTCGAGAGAAAAAACAGGCTTTCTATGATGATGAATTTAGAAAACTAGGTTTAGAAGTTACAGTGTATACAGAAGATGGCTCTTATGGGGAAAGAGGCTTTGTGACAAACGGGTTTGATCAAGCAGAGTATGTTTGTGCCTGTGGACCTGAACGTATGTTAGAAGCGATTTATCGTAAAGCACAGGATGGTCAATATAGCTTTGAGGCACGTATGGCGTGTGGCTTTGGAGGCTGTATGGGATGTTCATGCGAAACACTCGTAGGAAATAAGCGTATCTGTAAAGAAGGACCAGTTCTTGTACATAAGGAGTTGTTATGGAAGTAAATACAAAAGTAAATTTAAGTGGATTATCACTAGATAATCCAGTGATTCCAGCCAGTGGAACCTATGGGTTTGGCAAAGAATATGTAGACTTTTATGACATCAATATCTTAGGCTCAATTTCCATCAAGGGAACTACGGTTCAAAGACGTAAGGGAAACCCTCAACCTAGAATCGCAGAATGTTATTCTGGATTGATCAACTCGGTAGGTCTTGAAAATCCAGGCATGGAAAATGTAATTCAGAAAGAACTTAAAGATTTAGAGAAAATCTATCGAAAACCAGTTATTGCAAACATCAGTGGTTTTTCTGTAGAGGAATACGTCACGTTAGCTAGAGAAATGGATAAGGTTGATAACGTTGGTATCATTGAGGTCAATATCAGTTGTCCAAATGTAGATCATGGTGGACTCGCATTTGGCACAAATGCGGATAACGTTAGAGAACTAACAAAGAAAATCAAAGAAGTAACGACAAAACCTATCTATATGAAACTTAGTCCAAACGTAACAGACATCAAAGAAATTGCACGTGCAGCTGAAGAAGGTGGTGCAGATGGTATTTCACTCATCAATACCCTGATGGGGATGCGTATCGATATCAATCGCAGAAAACCAGTCATCGCCAATAAAAAAGGTGGCTTCTCTGGTCCTGCAATCTTCCCGGTTGCGTTAAGAATGGTATATGAAGTATATGAGGCAACAAATCTTCCAATCATTGGTATTGGTGGTATCTCAAGTGCAGAAGATGTCATTGAGATGATGATGGCAGGGGCTACTGCCGTACAGATTGGGGCCGCAAATCTAATCAATCCTATGGCCTGTAAAGAAATCATTGAAGAATTACCACATGTAATGAAAAAAACTAGGAATTACTTCACTTGATGAAATTATAGGGAATTGCACATAAAGACTAAGAGGAAAGGAGAATTATTTCACGATAAATCAGAATTGAAAATAAGACGTTTGATTAAAGTTTTAAGAAACAATAGTAGTGATGAATCATTGATGAAAGGAAATCATAATGGAAATTAGAAATTTAATCAGCATCACAGATTTTTCAGTAGAAGAAATCGATAAAATGATTGGGGTTGCAGGGGATATCATGGTAAAATCCTGACAAATACATCGATATTTGTAAGGGCAAGAAACTAGCAACGCTATTCTTTGAACCAAGCACACGTACAAGACTTAGCTTTGAAGCAGCGATGTTAGAACTTGGTGGTTCTGTATTGAGCTTCTCTGAAGCTTCCTCAAGTTCGGCTTCAAAGGGAGAAAGTGTGAGTGATACGATTCGAACGGTAGGTTGTTATGCGGATATCATCGCTATGAGACATCCAAAGGAAGGCGCACCTATCGTAGCCGCAAGACGAACAACCGTACCTATCATCAATGGTGGTGATGGTGGACATCATCACCCAACCCAAACACTAACAGACCTTCTTACCATTACAAGAGAAAAGGGAAGACTCAATAACCTTACAGTAGGCTTATGTGGAGACTTAAAGTTTGGTAGAACCGTTCACTCTTTAATTGAAGCGATGTTACGGTATGAGAATGTAAAGTTTGTACTAATCGCTCCACCAGAATTACGAGTACCACAGTACATCATTGACATGCTTGAAAAGGCAGGGGCTGAATATAAGCAGGTAGAAACGATGGAAGCTGTTATGCCTGAGTTAGATATCTTATACATGACAAGAGTACAGCGTGAAAGATTCTTCAACGAAGAAGATTACATTCGCTTAAAGGATACCTATATCTTGAATATGGACAAACTTGCAAATGCAAAGAAAGATATGGCAATCTTACACCCACTTCCAAGAGTCAATGAAATTTCAGTCGAAGTCGATGATGACCCACGCGCTGCCTACTTTAGACAAGCACTCTGTGGTAAATACATTCGCATGGCTCTAATCTTAAATCTTCTCAACATCGTTAAGGAGGTCAAATAATGAATATCGATGGTGTAAAAACAGGAATTGTACTAGATCATATCAAGGCTGGTAAATCAATGGAAATCTACCGCTTATTACAATTAGAAAAGTTGGATTGTTCCGTTGCGATTATTCAAAATGTAGTATCTAGAAAATATGGCAAGAAGGATATTATCAAAATCGATTCTATGATTGATTTGGACTTAGATATTCTTGGCTTTATTGATTCTAATATCACAATCAATAAAGTTGTCGATGGTGTTCTTTCTAGCAAGGATCATCTACAACTACCAAAAGAGCTTGTCAATGTAATTAAATGCCAAAACCCAAGATGTATTACATCTGTAGAACGTGAGATACCACATGTGTTCTATCTAGCAGATGAAACAAGTGGTAAATACCTCTGCAAGTATTGTGATGTGAAAGTAAACAGAATAAATAATTGTTTCGAAAAAAACAACGATAGTTCACACAGGAAGAGAGTAAATGCTACTCTCTTTTTGAGGATTGACGTATAATAGATAAAAAGGGGACCATATATATGAAATATACTTCACGTAAAAAAACACCACTAAAAGTGGCTGAATTTTTCTAAAGTTTTTCATTTTACCAGTACAGATTCTATTTTATATTTTTTTATATTTGTTAGTATCTTGATGGAACTGTTTGGAACGGATATGTTACCGCATTTACTAGCACCTGTTCTCAATATCTATGGCTATTCAGCAAATCATTTGGGTTCTGCTTTCTGGCCAATTCTTTCTGTTTTGTTAGCACTAATTATCTTAGTGTATTGGGTATTTGAAATTGAAAGAGGACTCATCAAGTGGGAAGGATTTTCCACAGTATTATGGAATCTTTACTTAGTTATCATGTATGTCATCTGCGGTGGTGTGATGGTTATGGCACTCATGTACCTACCACCAAGTACAGTATCAACGGTTGTATTGGGATACCTAGTAAACTTTGGAATTAAAGTTCCAGCAAGTTTTGTGTCCTACATTCCTTTACTTGTATTTGTGGTTGTATGGCTTATTGCAGTTATTATCTATATCTGTTTAAATATCATCTACTTCGTACGTCGTAAGGCACTCTTTGCGAAAGACTACACTGAAGAAGTAGAAAAGGAAACATCTACAGTTGAGGAAGTAAAGACAGAGGAAACAGTTCCTTCTGAAACTGGAGAAAAATCTGAAGCAGAAGCAACTCCAACTAATACAGTTGAAGAAACACAAGGCGAAGAAAGTTCAGAAGAAAAGGTGGAAGAAACAACTGAAGAAGAACCAGTTGAAACAGAACCTGTTCTAGAAGAAGCACCAAAGGTAGATCCTGTAGAAACAGAAGGATATACGCAAGTAATCTCAACTGCAATCGAAAATGATACCGCAGAAGTAAAAGAACCTGCTCATAAAGTTTGTAAGGAATGCGGTGCAGAAGTCTTAGAAGAAGACGCAATCTTCTGTACAAATTGTGGTAAAAAAATTAGATGTATAAAAAAATATACATAGTGTGAAGTAGTATAATAATTTGGAGATAAAAAAAGATAGTCATATCTTAACGTATGCAGTTAATAAAAATAATTTGAGACTAAAAAGAAGTCGTATGAGTTTTTGATTTATGTAAATATAATTGAGAAATCAGCCATTGAACATAAAAGTTAAAGAGGTGACGGTTTATGGAACTGATTGATATATTTAGAACTGTAAAAAAAGAATGTAATCTACTGCATTATTCTAAATATGATCGCTGCAATATTTTTCTGTTGCGGCTTCTTTGTCATTAACGCTATTTGTACAAAAGAATAATAGATGGAAAAGTATATAGAAGCGATGTATATGATTTTTATTAAATTTGGGATTATATATAGTTGCATATTCTTTTTAAATATATTTATTCAATCAAAAACAAAGTAAAGATGCTTGGCACTTTAAAATATCGCGAATATATTACACAGATAATAAGAAATTCAGAATCTAGGATACAAGAAAGTGAATATATTTCAAAGCTAAATAACGATGGAAACCAAATTGAAAACGCAATAGAATTAATCTTTAACTTGATAGATGCAATTTTTATATGTTATTTCAGCTTTTTGTTGGACTAATGATATTACATTGAGGGAATTGCAATAGCAAGTTTAGTGATTTTTTTCCTTAAACCTTATTTTGCCTAGATTACTAAAGAAAAAAATCAGAAGAAAATGAAAGGTTAAGATCACAAAATTCAGAAAATTATTTAAGAAACTTAACTGACTTTTTAGAAGGATATTCTGTATGGAACTTATATAACAAAAAGGAATTCTAACTAGGTTATTAGATAAAGAAAATCTTATATATGAACAGAAGAAAAAAATAAGATAAATAATACTACAAGTCTAATTGAGACTATCCCAAGTTTTGGTAGCTTAATAGGACAAGACTCGCTAATGCTTTTTAGCAATAGTATTAATATATTTTAAGATTGTTATACCAGGTGTGATATTATCGGTGGGAAATTTATCTGGAATGTTATTTTCTCATTTATCAAAATTCATAAATAATATAGTAAAGGTCAAAGGGATTAATAGACTAGTAAAAGGATAATTGTGTTCTATTTGAAAAAGATTGATGAAAGTAATAAAGAAATAGAAAATTATGATATTAAAATAAAAAAATCTTAGTTTTTTTCATATGGTGATAAAAAGGTATTAAACGATATTAATTTAGAATTTAAGTTTGGGGAGAAATATATCATAATTGGACCATCAGGAACAGGCAAAACAACATTATTCAATTTGTTAAGCAAAAAGTATAGAAAAATTATTCGGGGAGATTTATTTGGGCGACCATAACTATAAAAATTTAAATGCCTATACTATACATAAATCTATTGGATATGTAACTCAAAAAAACACATATATTTAATGCTAGTTTAAAAGATAATATTACATTATTTGATAATGAATACTCTGAACTACACTATAAGAAAGCAATTAAAAAAATAGCCAAGTTGACGAATTTATAATTGATGATGACCAAGTAATTGAAAAAAATGGAAATAATTTATCTGGAGGTCAAAATCAAAGAATAGCAATTGCTAGGAGATTATCCATGGTCATAAAATTATCTTGTTGATGAATCTACAAATTCGTTAGATAAGGCAAAGAACCTAGAAATAATAAAATATTTAACATCTCTAGATCAAACGGTTATATTTATTGCGCATAATGTGAGTGAAGAGATAATTAATAATTTTGAACATGTCATTGATTTTTGAAGATGGTGTTGTTCAGGTAAAATGATTATTACATTATTCGAAAAATAAACCTTCAAAAGCTCAAGTGAACTTTGAAGGTTTATTTTATCATAATGAGACCATTAATTCTTTTTTTAATGATGCGAAGTATCTTTCTAGATACATTTTATGTGCAACAGCGGTAATGATATTGTTTAACATTGAGTGCTTGTCATCATGAAGGATAGTTGTTTCACTTTGTTCATGATGATAGAAAGAGGATAATGTACTCATAAGAGATTCGCTACAGTACTGATATAGTTCTTCCATCGTATCATTTCCTTCATGGAAATCATGCAATGCTAAACGAGATGTTTTTCAATCGATAATACTGTTTTTGCACAAACAATAAAAAAAGTAAGATTGAGATTTGATTGCGTGTATAAGTTTTCTTGTTAACGCGGTCAAAGAGTTTTTGTTTTGCATAGTTAGAAATCATAGAAGGAGTAACTTGCATCTCAGGAAACTCTATGAAATAACTATTGATGAATTTTTGCGACTTGCTCTAGATAAAGACCGACATCAGGTATTTCGTTATATGCTGGTAAACGAAATTCGTGAAGGGTGCTTTTCAATATTTGTATTTGTTTTCATAATTTAAGTTTATATGTAAGTAAAGAACTCGTCAACGATATACTATAACTCTTGACGGGTTTTTGAATAACCGATAATATGTATATAGGTTAATGAAAAACCGATTATCAGTTTTTGAGAATGGAGGTGCTGATGTATGACATATAAAGATATGACAATCAGCCAGGAAAAAAAGAAATATTTGTATTTCGTATTAAGGATTTTTTTGGAGTGCAGTAACACATTTTATTGGAATGGTGGTTGCGATTATAGGCATGCCAATATTACTTATCAAAGCAGCATCCTATCAAGCATCATCTCTTACGATGATCAGCTTCATGATTTTTTTATGTTAAGTATGATTTTTATTGTATGGAGCCTCTGCCAGTTATCACTAGCTTCCATGTATCAAATCATGTAGATATGATTTTAAAAAAAGATTGATCACTCTTCCATTTTTATTTTAATTGCTGGAAGCTATACACCAATCTGTTTAACAGCCTTAAAGGATACGGTAGGGCCAATGTTATTGACGATGATTTGGATTATCGCAATTGCAGGGATTGTCTTTAAGGTATTCTGGGTAACTTGCCCGAAGTGGGTATCCTCGGTGATGTATTCGCTAATGGGTTGGCTTTGTATTATGTTTTTGCCACAGATATTAAGTGCGGTATCTGTACATGCATTTATGTGGTTACTAGCAGGTGGGATTGCCTATACGATAGGTGCTGTTATCTATGCGTTAAAACCAAAGCTTTTAGCTAGTAAGTCTTTTGGTAATCATGAGATTTTCCATTGTTTTGTATTACTGGGAAGTCTTTGTCACTATATCTTTGTCTTAAACTATCTGACAATGTTTCATTAAAGTGCATTTATGTACACAACAATAATCCTCCTGACAGTTACGATAATGCCAGGAGGATTTCTTTATGAAACAGAAAACATTACACACGGCATTACGAGAGTTTGCCTATGAACAATATCACAGTGAGAAAAATAATCTAAGCCCAGAACAGTGGGTTGCGTTGTTAAATGGGTATTACTATAACAAGGAAGCCGCAATGCTAGCACAACAGATTGGATTAAATGAAGTCGATGTGCAAATTTGGTATTGCCGTTTTGCCTTAGCGGTGACTGCATATGCACTCAAGCTTTGTAACAAAGCAAAACAAAAAGCATACTTCCGTTTATCACCACAGAAGAATGTCACAACATCTATTCCAGTATTTCTTGTAAATTGAGTATAATAGAATAAGAATAGGAGAACTTTATGGAAATTCGTTTTGAAGAAAATGGCGCAAAAGCCTATAACGATGAAGGCAAAGAAGTAGGTCTTTGTGAGTATTATGAAAAGGATGGAAAGTGGGTATTAAACCATACTGTTGTTGATCCATCTATGAAGGGGCAGGGTATTGCTGGTAGCTTTTTAGATTGTGTATTAGAGCATGCAAGAGAAAAGAAGGTAAAGATTGTACCCTGAATGTTCTTATGTGGCACATGCATTTGAAAAAGAACCCTGCATTAAAAAGAAGAATTTGAATAAAAAAATAAGAGGCTGTAACGCATAACAGCCTAGAAAATAAAATGTCCAACCTCTAAATTAAGAGGAAGGACATTTTTATTTTTAGTTATAATTATGTATGGAAAACACAATAAATTATAATCTAACCCACGTAATAGATTATACCCCATATCAATTGCGTTTACCAATAGATTTATCATTGGTCATTGATAAACTTGATCCAATGTGGTCTTTCCTAGAGATCGTAAATAGTATCAACTTGAGGAGGTTTATCCGATCTCATAAAAGGTAAACCAAGGGTATGATCCTATCATGATGATGAGAGTCATTTTATTTGCGTATATGAATCATGTCTATAGTCTACGGTCCATAGAAGAAAAATGTAAAACGGATATCCGCTTTTATGTATCTTTTGCCATGATGAAAGACCATCTTTCATGGCCTTTCAAAGATTCATATCGAATCAAATCAAAGAAACGCTTCCGATATATTTACAGAGATCATGTTGGTCATCTGTAAGAAGATGAAGGTAAATACACGCATCTTGTATATCGACGGAACTTCCATGGAAGCTAATGCCAATAAGTTCAGCTTCGTATGGAAGAAGACAGCTATAAAGACAAAAAGACAAGACCCTATCGAGAATAGCGGATACGATTGGACAACTTACAAAACTAACAGACATCTCCTATACAGAAAGCTATGAAGATACGCAGGCCATTGGAGGATACATCGTTTCAATATACCTATGGTGTGCGAAAAAGGAAATCCAATTCGCACTAGGGAAAGGACACCACAAGACACCAGTACAGAAGGCCTATGAGAATCTCAAGAAACTCAACGAAAAGTTAAAGGAATGCCAAGAGCGTATCGATACTTGTGGAAGTGATAGAAACAGTTATAGTAAGACAGACCATGATGCGACGTTTATGCATATGAAGTATGACTACTACAACAATACAGGAGTATTCAAGCCTGGGTATAACGTACAACTGGCAGAATCAGATGAATTCATCATGCATGTCATGGTAGGCAATGCCAGAAGTGATACGAAGACATTCATTCCATTCATGGACGGTTATGAGAAAAAGATATCAAGAATATCCAGGTATCGTCGTAGCAGATGCGGGATACGGAAGTTATGACAACTATATGTACTGTTTAGAAAAAGATATCGAAGGCTATCTCAAATATCAAAACTATCGATATGAAAAGACAGCCAAGTTCAAGAAAGATATCTATCGAAAAGAGAACCTATTGAGAGAAGAAAACGGGAAATTGATATGCCCACAAGGTAGAGAGTTCGTATACAAACGTGATAGTGAAAATACAAAGACTGACTATCCATGCATTACACAAGTTTGGGAATGCAAGACATGTAATAGATGTCCACTCAAAAAGGAATGTACAAAAGCCAAGAAACGAGAAGTTCATATCAATCCAATCCTTGATGAACTGAAGGCACATGCGAGAAAACTGTTGGACAGTGAAGCAGGAGTACAACTAAGACAACAGAGATGTATACAAGCCGAAGGAACATTTGGAATCATCAAGAATGATTGGCAATATAACAGAATCCATAGAAGAGGAATGGAGAATGTGGAAAACGAGCTCTATTTGATCTGTATGGGATTCAATCTGATGAAATATCACCAAAAGAAAATGAGAATGATACTATCCTAAAATAGCTTTTATGGGACAGGTTGTTTTTAGTGTGCCCAAAATAGATATAAAACATCTACTTTTATACTGTTTTTACATCAACATATGAAAAATAGCACAAGAAAAGAGGCTATACGCCTCAAGTAAATCTATAAAATTTACTTAATCGTTACAGCCCCTTATCGCATTTTTGCGGCTAACTTTCTGGCTTCTTTTTCACCAAGCCAAGTTAATGAACCATCTTCTAAACGCTTCATGATAATCGCAACACCATGAGGGTCATCTTCCAGATGACCGAGAATTGTAATAAAATCGTCATGTCGTTGAGATGGAATTTCAGCTTCATTGTAAATGACACAATATCCTGGGCCAAGCTGTGGCATTGGCACTTCAACGAGTTCACGCTTACCGTTATATGGATCGTCTAAAGACTCTCGAATGACTTTATTTGTTTCGTAAAATACCGCATCCATTACGTACTCAGAAGTGTGATCAATATCAACATTTTTCTTCGTATCATCTGTATAATAAGTACGTAGAACTAGGTTGCCAACAACGACCAATGGGTTGTTGGTGCCATATAAGGCAACTGTCGCTACGCGATGATGTAGGTAATCAAATGGGTAAATGAGCTTTTGTTCGTTCATTTTGCCATCTCCTTTATTCAATATAATATCCTTGATAACTATATTTCGCAAGCACCAGCTAAAAGGATTGGAGGAAATTGAAATATGAAAATTCAAATCTTACCACTTGTGACAGGTGCACAGAAAGCTACTGGCTTAACTGTCATCATTGATGTCTTTCGTGCATTTAGTTTAGAAGCATACATGTACGCAAGTGGCGCAAAGAAGGTAATACCTGTTAAGACAGTGGAAGACGCATTAGCACTCAAGAAAGAGAATCCATCTTTTATTCTTGTCGGTGAAAGAAAAGGTATTAAGGTTGAAGGTTTTGATTATGGTAATTCACCAAGTGAGTTTGTTGGAGTTGACTTAAGTGGAAAGACACTAATTCATACAACTAGTGCAGGTGTTTTAGGACTCGCTTCCGCAGTGAATGCCAGCCAGATTGTAACAGGAGCTCTTGTTAATGCGAAGGCGACCGCAAAATATATTCTTGAACAAAAATCCAGAAGTTGTATCAATTGTACCGATGGGTTGGGAAGGGAAGATTGAAACCGAAGAGGATGCCTTATGTGCAGACTATCTAAAGGCTCTATTAGAAAATCATAATCTTGATGACTTACAAGAGAGAGTGAATCTTCTGAAACAACAAGAAGGTGCCAAGTTCTTTGATCCAAATAAACCACAATTTCCAGAAGAGGATTTCTGGCTATGTACAAAGGTTGATATTATTGATGGTGTCAATGTTATTTCTAAAAAAATGAAAAATCAAATTCAAAGTGAGTGGATAAAGTATGAGTAATCAAAAGAAATACTTCTTCTTTGATATCGATGGCACATTAACGGATGACGCAACACACCGCATTGTACCAAGTGCGAAGGTTGCACTACATCAATTAGAAAAGAACGGTCATTTTGTGTCAATCGCAACTGGTAGAGCACACTACAAGACAGTTTCGTTTACCAATCAGATAGGGATTCATAATATTGTATGTGCAGGTGGTGGATGCCTTGAATATCAACATAAAATTATAAAAAATGAGCCACTTCCGTTTGAAAAAGTACAGGAACTATTAAAACATGCGGACAAAGAGAATATCGGTTGGCTGTTGATGTTAGAGGATAGTGATAAAGTATACATGCGTGACTATCGTTTCCTTGAACAAAGCGAGGCTTACGCAAGGAACTTACAACCTATATCTATGAACCAAATTTGGATTATACAAAGATTCCAAATATCCTAAAGGTATACTTAGCATTTGATGATGCGTATGAACAGGAAAATCTATGGGTAGACGAGATTGGTCATTTACGTATGGCTAAAACATATTGTGTATTCCAGCATGATAAGAAAAAAGATGGAATCTTAGATATGATGCAGTATCTACATGCAGATCCAAGTGATGTTGTTGTGTTTGGAGATGGAAAAAATGATATAGTTATGTTTGATAAAAGATGGACTTCCATCGCTATGGGAAACGCATATCCGCCATTAAAGGAACTCGCGAATTATGTGACGGATTCAAATGTTAACGATGGAATCTATAAAGCATGTGTCCACTTTGGGTGGATAATGGAGGACGAGCAATGAATTTAACGGTTCCTGATTTAACCATTGCATGCATGATTGTTTCATGTGTGATTGCATTTGGCTTACCAATTCTTTTGGCGTTGTATTTTCACAAGAAGAAGGGTGAGTTTATTCCGATGATTGTGGGTATTGCGGTGATGTTTGTGTTTGTATTTACACTAGAAGCAGCAGTCAATCAAACAATCTTTAAGAGCACAATTGGCGAAACCATTCGTAATAACAAGGTTTTATATGCAGTCTATGGAGGTTTAATGGCGGCTGTATTCGAAGAATGCGGAAGATGGATTGCATATCGTACGATATTGAAGAACCGTATGGGAAATGATTCTAATGCACTTATGTATGGTGTAGGTCATGGTGGATGTGAAGCAATCATGATAGTAGGTTTTATGATGTTAAACTACATCACAATTTCTATCATGATGAACAAAGGAACAATTGGTGATACACTCAGTCAATTGGATTCTTCTACACTTGCGAAGATGCAGTTAGCGATGCAAACACTATCGACAACACCATCTTATGTATTCTTATTAAGCGGTGTAGAACGCATATCTGCCTTAATAGCACAAGTTTCTTTATCTGTACTTGTTTGGTTTTGCGGTGAAGTTTAAGCACAAGAGATATTTCTTTCTGGCATTACTCTTCCATTTTTGTGATGGATGCAGGAACTGTTCTTTTACGTAGTCAAATTGAAAGTATTATTCTAGTAGAGGTATTTATCTTTATTGTGGCCGCAATCATCGTCTTTGTGGCATATAACGTTTGGTGTCATTTTCATACGACTTCTGTAAAGAAATAAAATCTTGCGAAGAATTCCAGCTTATGGTATCATTTAACGGCACATGTAGTGCGTCACTGTTCCGCTGATATGGTTTGAGGTTCATGAGCAGCTGATCAATCGTAAAAAGGAGAAAAAGAAAATGAAGTTGAATTTAGTAGAAAAGATTACAAAGAGTCAGCTACGTACAGATGTTCCTGATTTCAAGTCAGGTGACACAGTTAAGGTTAACGTACGTATCAAGGAAGGTCAGAAGACACGTATTCAGGCTTATGAAGGTGTTGTAGTTGATCGTTCTAACGGTGGTATCGGCGCAACATTTACAGTTCGTAAGATTTCCAACGGTGTAGGGTGTACAGAGAACATTCCCAGTTCATTCACCAATCATCGAAAAAGATTGAAGTAGTTCGTTATGGTAAGGTTCGTAGAGCTAAGCTTGGCTACCTCAAGGGATTATCTGCTAAGAACGCTCGTATCAAGGAAGATCGTCGTAAGTAGTCTAAAGGGGCTGTAACGCATAACAGCCTAGAAAATAAAATGTCCAACCTCTAAATTAAGAGGAAGGACATTTTATTTTTAGTTATAATTTATGTATGGAAAACACAATAAATTATAATCTAACCCACGTAATAGATTATACCCCATATCAATTGCGTTTACCAATAGATTTATCATTGGTCATTGATAAACTTGATCCAATGTGGTCTTTCCTAGAGATCGTGAATAGTATCAACTTGAGGAGGTTTATCCGATCTCATAAAGGTAACCAAGGGTATGATCCTATCATGATGATGAGAGTCATTTTATTTGCGTATATGAATCATGTCTATAGTCTACGGTCCATAGAAGAAAAATGTAAAACGGATATCCGCTTTATGTATCTTTGCCATGATGAAAGACCATCTTTCATGGCCTTTCAAAGATTCATATCGAATCAAATCAAAGGAAACGCTTCCGATATATTTACAGAGATCATGTTGGTCATCTGTAAGAAGATGAAGGTAAATACACGCATCTTGTATATCGACGGAACTTCCATGGAAGCTAATGCCAATAAGTTCAGCTTCGTATGGAAGAAGACAGCTATAAAGACAAAAGACAAGACCCTATCGAGAATAGCGGATACGATTGGACAACTTACAAAACTAACAGACATCTCCTATACAGAAAGCTATGAAGATACGCAGGCCATTGGAGGATACATCGTTTCAATATACCTATGGTGTGCGAAAAAGGAAATCCAATTCGCACTAGGGAAAGGACACCACAAGACACCAGTACAGAAGGCCTATGAGAATCTCAAGAAACTCAACGAAAAGTTAAAGGAATGCCAAGAGCGTATCGATACTTGTGGAAGTGATAGAAACAGTTATAGTAAGACAGACCATGATGCGACGTTTATGCATATGAAGTATGACTACTACAACAATACAGGAGTATTCAAGCCTGGGTATAACGTACAACTGGCAGAATCAGATGAATTCATCATGCATGTCATGGTAGGCAATGCCAGAAGTGATACGAAGACATTCATTCCATTCATGGACGGTTATGAGAAAAGATATCAAGAATATCCAGGTATCGTCGTAGCAGATGCGGGATACGGAAGTTATGACAACTATATGTACTGTTTAGAAAAAGATATCGAAGGCTATCTCAAATATCAAAACTATCGATATGAAAAGACAGCCAAGTTCAAGAAAGATATCTATCGAAAAGAGAACCTATTGAGAGAAGAAAAACGGGAAATTGATATGCCCACAAGGTAGAGAGTTCGTATACAAACGTGATAGTGAAAATACAAAGACTGACTATCCATGCATTACACAAGTTTGGGAATGCAAGACATGTAATAGATGTCCACTCAAAAAGGAATGTACAAAAGCTAAGACACGAGCAGTACGCATCAATCCGATCCTCGATGAACTGAAGGCACATGCGAAGGAACTCTTAGATAGTGAAGCTGGAATACAACTAAGACAACAAAGATGTATACAAGCTGAAGGAACGTTTGGAGTCATCAAGAATGATTGGCAATATAACAGAATCCATAGAAGAGGAATGGAGAATGTGGAAAACGAGCTCTATTTGATCTGTATGGGATTCAATCTGATGAAATATCACCAAAAGAAGATGAGGATGATACTATCCTAAAATAGCTTTTATATGGGACAGGTTGTTTTTAGTGTGCCCAAAATAGATATAAAACATCTACTTTTATACTGTTTTACATCAACATATGAAAATAGCACAAGAAAAGAGGCTATACGCCTTAAGTAAATCTATAAAATTTACTTAATCGTTACAGCCCTTTTACGATATAATACTCAATAGTAGGTACATGATATGAATACGGATATGAATAAAAATCAAGAAATGCTTGATGAAACAAGAGTTATGGAACGATTGACAGATGAGACAACTGTCATCGATATGGAAAGAATCAGAAATGAACAAAATCAACCAAAGAAGAAAGATGATAAAGAAGAAAGTACACTTTTTTCTTTCTTGAAAAGAAAGTATTTATTTCTTTTGCGGTGGTATTGATTGTTGTGAACTTTGTTGTAAGACCAATACAGGTAAAGGGAAGTTCCATGTATAACACACTAGAAGATGGTTATTTTTGGCTTCTCAGATTTAATTGGTTATCAGCTTAACTGGGTTAAAAACGTTTTTGATATTGTCATTGTCTATTTAGCGGAAAAGAAAGAATATCTCATCAAGCGAGTCATTGGTTTACCTGGTGAGACAGTCGAATATCGTAATAACCAACTATATATAAATGGAGAACCGGTAGAAGAACCGTTCTTAGATAAGTCTTATACAAGTACTTATCCTGGTACATTCACGAGCGATTTTAAGACAGAGAAGTTTGGAGAGGATGAATATTTCTGCATGGGAGATAATCGTCCACATTCTTCTGACTCACGCTACTATGGTGCATTCCACAAGTCCGATATTGTATCCAAGGGTGTGTTTGTAATCTATCCATTTAAGGCATTTGGAGTATACACATGGTAAAGATTCAGTGGTATCCAGGACATATGGAAAAAGCCCGTCGTGAGATGATGGAACGTTTGAAGTCTGTTGATATGTTGATAGAGTTGCGTGATGCTAGAATTCCTGAGGCATCTGTCAATCCAATGTTGAAGCAGATGGCACAGGGAAAGCCTCGTTTAATCGTTTTATCAAAGATTGATATGGCAGATCCAGTTCAGACAAAAAAATGGGTAGAATATCTAAACCAAGGCGAAAATGCATGTCTAGCATTGGATTTAATGAAAGATTCACAGTGTGGTAAAAAGATTATCCGTGAAGCGATTAAATTAATGGAAGAAAAGCGTCAGAAACAGATTGCGAGAGGAATACGCCCACGTGCAGTCCGTGCGATGGCTTGTGGTATCCCTAACGTAGGAAAGTCGACAATGATTAATCGTATCAATGGGAAGAACTCATTAAAGGCAGCAGATAAGCCAGGTGTAACACGTTCCTTAACGTGGTTACACGCTGATCCAAACTTAGATTTATTAGATACACCAGGTGTACTTTGGCCTAAGTTTGATGATGAAAAGACAGGTTCCTTGCTTGCGGCACTTGGTTCTATTAATGATGATATTTTAGACCGCAAGATGGTAGCTATGGATGCCATTCACTATATTCAAGATCTTTATCCAAATCTATTGGAAGAAATTTACGAAAGTGGTGAAGTGAATCCAAATGGCATGTTAAAAGCAATCGCAAAAAAGAGAAACTTACTCAAAGCAGATAACGAATTGGATGTAAAGCGTGCTGCGGAGTTATTCTTAACAGAACTACGCCATGGGAAACTAGGTAGATTAACATTGGAGAGAGTAAATGAAGATTCAGAAAGTCTGTCCGAATGAATATGAACATCAATATTGGCCATTAGAAAAATTGATAGTTGGGATTGATGAAGCAGGAAGAGGCCCGCTTGCTGGACCTTTAACAGTTGCAGGTGTTGTCTTTCCCATAGGATATGAAAATCCAGATATCTATGATTCTAAATCTATCAGTGAAAAAAAGCGTGATGCGCTATTTGAACAAATACAAGAGGATGCGCTTTGGTTTGAAATCATTCAGGTATCACCAGAAGATATTGATAAATACAATATCTATCGTGCAGATCAACTTGCAATGGAACAAATTGCTATCCATTCTAACGCGGAAGTTGTTTTAACAGATGCGATGCCATTACTGATTGAAGGAAGAGAAATCATTCCACTGGTAAAGGGCGATCAAAAATCTATCTCTATCGCAGCCTGCAAGTATCCTTGCGAAGGTCTACAGAGATCGTGCAATGCTAGAGTACGATAAAGAATATCCAGAGTATGGCTTTGCTAAACACAAAGGCTATCCAACTAAGCAACATATGGAGGCCTTACATACTTATGGAGTAACCAAGATTCACCGCAAGAGTTTTGGCCCTGTTAGGGAAGAATACATGAAGATAAAATTGTTCTAGGGAACAATCAAGAAACTCTTCTATAAATAGGTAGGAGAGTTTTTATATGGACAAAAGAAAAAAATTAGCTACACTATCAGTAATGTACCAAGGAGATTGGGATAAAATTGCGAAAGCTTTACAAGATGATGTACAAGCAATTGACATTCCAATCAAAGACTCGTATATTACAATTTACGACAGTGAGTATCCCGATAGTTTACGAAAATTACGCTTTCCTCCATGGGTTTTATTTTATTGTGGAGATATTTCGTTGTTGCGTAAACCTATGTTAACGATAATCGGTAGTCGTGAGATGAACAGTTACGCAAGGTGGTTAGTCGAAGAAAGTGTAATGCACTTAAAAGATCGTTTTGTGTTAGTTTCTGGACTTGCCAAAGGTGTCGATGGATATGTACATACTATGGCAATACAAGGTGGTCATACGATTGCGGTTATCGGTAGTGGCCTAGACATTCACTATCCATATGAAAATGAACATCTCTATCAGCAGTTACAGAAAACAGATTTAATATTAAGTGAATATCCATCCGGTACTGGTGTACGTAAGCATCACTTTCCATGGCGCAATCGTATTTTAGCAGCACTTGGGGAAAGTGTGATTGTGATTGCGGCTAAGATACGTTCTGGTACGATGTGCACTGTAAATGAAGCTATCTCTTTAGATAAGGATATCTATGTATTTCCTCATCTATATCGCAGTGAACAAGGGATGGGTTGTAACAAATTAATTGCGGATGGAGCACAGATTTTATACGATACGATACAGATAAAAGAGATGATTCCGAAAAAGATGATTGAAAAATCAGAATTTTTTCGGCTATTCTGGAAAAAGAATTTTTGCACAAGGAGGAACGAACATGAAAAAAACTTAGTGATTGTGGAGTCACCATCAAAGTCAAAAGACAATTGGCAAATACCTAGGAAAAAGACTATACCGTTATTTCTAGTAAAGGACATATTCGAGATCTTGCAACGCGAGGAAAAAGAAGGTCTTGGTGTCGATGTTGAAAATGATTTTGCGCCAACTTATGAGATATCAAAGGATAAAAAAAGAAAACCGTCAAAGAACTGCGCGCAGAAGCTGCCAAAAGCAAAACGTGTATCTAGCAACCGACCCGGACCGTGAAGGAGAAGCTATCAGTTGGCATTTAGCTCAAGAGTTAGGACTAGATGAAGATGCAATCGACCGTGTTACGTTCCATGAAATCACAAAAAATGCAGTACAAGAAGCGTTCCAATCTCCACGTGCAATTGATATGGACCTTGTGCACTCCCAAGAAACAAGACGTATCTTAGACCGTATTATCGGTTTTAAGTTATCAAAACTATTACATAATAAGATTCGCTCCCAAGTCTGCTGGTCGCGTACAATCAGTAGCTTTAAAGTTAGTTGTTGAACGCGAAAAAAAGAAATTCAAGCATTTGTTCCGGAAGAATATTGGACATTAGATGCGAAGTTTAACAAGGATAAAATTGATTTTTCCGCAAGCCTTGCGAGGATAAATGGTAAAAAAGCAGAATTAAAAACACAACAAGAAGCCCAGAAAGCATATGATGCATGTCAGGGTAATTTCATTGTGTCGAATATCAAGTCTACTACACGTAAGCGTGAAGCACGTCCGCCATTTATTACAAGTACACTTCAGCAGGAAGCTTCCACAAAACTATCTTTCTCTGCGAAACGTACAATGTCAATCGCGCAAAGATTATATGAAGGTGTGGATGTAGGAAATGGTCAAGAAGGTTTAATCACTTATATGCGTACAGATAGTACACGTCTATCAGATGTATATGTAAATGGTGCTAGAGAACTAATTCAAAATGAATATGGAAAACAATATTTAGGTACCTACCATGTAAGTAATGACGCAAATTCTCAAGACGCTCACGAAGCAATTCGTCCTACGAGTCTTGCCAATACCCCAGAAAAGTTAAAGGCACACTTAACAAGTGAACAATATAAGTTATATGCATTAATTTATGCGCGCGCTTTATCATCCTTAATGTCTGCGGCAAAATATGACTCACTTACATTAACACTGAGTCAGAATGGTTATGACTTTACTGCGTCTGGAAGTACGATGAAGTTTGATGGTTACCTAAAAGTATATGGTGAATATGAATCTGGTAAGGATGTCGTATTACCATCTTTTGAAGAACAAGAACAAATCGCTGCGAAGGAACTCAAAGCAAACCAACACTTTACAGAACCACCAGCAAGATATACAGAAGCCAAGTTAATCAAAGCACTGGAAGAAGATGGAATCGGTAGACCTTCTACATATGCGATGATTATCGATACAATTCAAGCAAGAGGTTACGTAACACTAGAGAAGACTTCTGAAAGTAGTCGTACAAAAGTATTTAAACCAACAGAACAGGGTATCCTAACAACAGAGAAACTGGATGAATTCTTCCAAGATATTATCAATGTTCGTTATACCGCAAAGATGGAATCTACACTAGATGAAATTGCGGATGGTACAGCAGAAGAAGTCGCAACACTAAAAAGAATTTCTATAATCGTTTCCAACCATTACTAGAACATGCATGCGAAAAACATGGAAAAGAAAGAGTTGGAAAAGGTTGGTGAAGTTTGTCCAGATTGTGGAGGAGAACTTGTCTATCGTACAGGTAGATTTGGTAAGTTTATCTCTTGTTCAAACTTCCCTAAGTGTCGATATACAAGACAAATTGATAAACCAGAAAAAGAAAAGCCAGAACCAACAGGTAAGATGTGCCCTGATTGCGGTAGTGAACTACTAAAACGTAAGAGTCGTTATGGAACATACTTCCTAGGTTGTTCCAACTTCCCTAAGTGTCATTACATGGAGAATCTAGAAGGAGAACGTATCGTTTCCAAGAAGGATAAAGCCAAGGCAGAAAAGGAAACAAAACAATCTGTTAAAAAGACAACAAAGAAGACGACTACAAAGAAAGCAGCCACTAAGAAAACGACTGCTAAGAAGACAACCAAAAAGACAACAACAAAACGTACAAAGAAAAACGAGGAATAACCAATGGATGTAACAGTGATCGGTGCAGGCTTAGCAGGATGCGAAGCCGCATATCAATTAGCCAAAAGAGGATTTCATGTTCGTCTCTATGAGATGAAGCCAGCGAAACATTCACCAGCGCATCACAGTGACGATTTTGCGGAATTAGTTTGTTCAAATTCATTACGCTCTGACGCACTTACAAATGCGGTCGGTGTTTTAAAAGAAGAAATGCGTCAGATTGGCTCTTTGATTATGCAAGCAGCTGATAACAATAAGGTGCCAGCAGGTAGTGCTCTAGCAGTAGACCGTGAAAAAGTTTGCTAGGGAGGTTACAGATTGGTACGCAATCATCCAAATATTGAAGTGATTGCGGAAGAGGTAACGAAGATTCTGATGGGCCAACTATTATCGCAACAGGACCATTAAGTTCAGAAGGAATGGTGAAAGCTATCGGTACTTTTAATTGATGATCGTTATTGTTATTTCTATGATGCGGCAGCCCCAATCGTAACAGCAGAATCTATCAACTTTGATAAAGCCTATAAGAAGTCACGTTACGATAAGGGTGAGGCAGATTATATCAACTGTCCTATGACACGCGAAGAATTCGATGCTTTCTATATGGAATTAATCCAAGCAGAAACTGCCGAAGTACATGCCTTTGAGAAAGAAGTATTCTTTGAAGGTTGTATGCCATTTGAAGTCATGGCAAAACGTGGAAGAGATACCTTACTCTTTGGTCCAATGAAACCAGTAGGACTTGAACAAGAAGGTAAGAAGCGTCCTTACGCAGTGGTACAGTTACGTCAAGATAATGCACAAGCATCCTTGTACAATATCGTCGGTTTTCAAACACACCTAAAATGGGGAGAACAAAAACGTATTATTCAGATGATACCAGGGCTTGAGAATGCAGAAATTGTACGCTATGGCGTTATGCATCGAAATACATATATCTGCTCACCAATCTACCTACGCGAAACTTATCAGTTTAAAGATAGAGATGACTTGTTCTTTGCTGGACAAATGACAGGTGTCGAAGGATATATAGAATCCGCTGCATCAGGAATGCTAGCAGGTATTAATATGGCCCATGTACTAAAGGGAGAAGAACCAGTAGTACTTGGTGTAAATACAATGATGGGCGCAATGGCACATTATATTACGCATGCAGATCCAAATCACTTCCAACCAATGAACGCAAACTTTGGCATTATGCATCTAGAAGGTGAAGTGAAGAAGAAAGATCGTAAAGCTGCCTACGCTCCACAGGCTTTAAAAATCATTCAGGAGTTAAAAGAGAAGAATGGACTTTGAGAAATCATTGGATCGTTTCTTGCGACAGATTGCTCGCGTTCGCACGGGATCAAAAGATACAGAAAACGCATATCGTCGTGATGTAGAGAGATTTCTAGAATATCTTCGTGAACATCACATCGATTCTTTTGAACATGTCACAAAAACAGATGTCAGTGATTACTTTACACAATTACGAGATGGCGAGATTGGTGGTAAGCCACTTTCCAATAGTAGCTATGCTCGAAATCTCTCTTCTCTAAAATCTTTTTATCGATACTTGAATCGCTTTGAAGGAATCAAAGCCAATCCGGTACGCATCTTTAAGGGTGGTTCTATCCGTCGTAAGCTGCCTGAATTTTTAACGTTTGACCAAATGGAAACGATGTTAAATCAATTTGATTTACAAGATCCTGTGCAAATACGCAATCGCTGTATCATTGAAGTTATGTATGCATGTGGGTTACGTGTCAGTGAATGTGCAGGTTTAAAAATATCATCCATCAATCTAGCGGAAAGTTTCTTAACGGTACTTGGTAAAGAGAGTAAAGAAAGAATGGTTCCATTCTATCCAAGATGTAAACAGCTCATTCAATACTATTTGAATAATGCAAGAGGGATATTCATGGAGAAGACTGCAGAACACGATATTCTCTTTGTGAATCAAAATGGTAGACCAATCTCTGCTAGAAGTATTCAACTCATCTGTGAAAAAGCAGGGGAAGACGCAAATCTTCCGATTCATATCCATCCCCATATGATACGTCATAGCTTTGCGACACATATGTTGGATAATGGTGCAGATTTACGTATCGTACAAGAATTACTGGGTCATGAAAATCTTGGTACAACACAAATCTACACCCACGTAACACAAGATCGACTCCGCAAAGTTGTGGATGAAGCACATCCACACTCCAAGAGTGCAAAATAAGAAAGAGGTAAATATGATTACGGATTCATTTGATACTAGCGATGTATTTATTTCGCCAGAAAAATTGTTACCAAGAAGTTCGGTAACTTTAGATGTTTGTATCGGTATCTTCTCGCACAAGGTAATGAATGAATTAATTTCTTCTGGAGAATTAACAGAACTACCTATGGAAAAGATGCCAGGATCTGCCAGTGGGAAAAATGCTGTATACCGTTATAAAGATACAACTATCGGTATCTATCAAAATGAAGTAGGTGCAGTCGGTGCCAGTGGACTCATTGAAGAAATTTCAGTTATCTTCGGTGTAAAGAAGTTTATTATCTTTGGCTCATGTGGTGCACTAGTGCAAATCCCAGAGGGAGATTGCATTATTCCTACGCATGCCTATCGTGATGAAGGTGTCAGTTATCACTACGCTCCAGCAAGCGATTATATTAATGTGAAGAATGCGAATGTAATTGCCAAACTATTCGATAAACTAGGTGTTGAGTATGTCTTTGGTAAAACATGGACAACAGATTGTTTCTACCGTGAGACAGTGAATCAGAAAAATAAGCGTGTTGAAGAAGGCTGTATCTGTGTGGAAATGGAATGTGCAGCGTTACAGGCGGTAACAGATTTTAGAGGATATGAGTTATATCAATTCCTCTATACTGCAGATGATCTAAGTAAGTTAGAGTGGGCACCACGTATCCTTGGAGATAACGAAAGTAATGCAAGATTCCTATATTTCGATATCGCAGTAAAACTAGCGAAGAGTTTGTTGTAAGAATAAATTGTGATTTTATTGAGATGACTATAGAATACTGGTACTAGTATTTAGGTATAGTCATCTTTTTGTAATAAATTATAGGGTCTCACTATTCTTAAAAATATCAAATATCCTTCAAAATATATCGATAATAATGAAAATATTTTCAAATATTAAGTAAAAAAATTTAATATTTTCGAAAAATAATATTGGGAAATATATATATATATATATAAGATTTGGTACTAAAATCTTTTATAAAGAAGGGTTGCTAGATAAAACTAATTTTTGAATAGTGTTTAGGGGAATATTTTTTTATGAAATTGAAAAAAATGTATTTCGGCTAATTAAGGATAATGGTAAAATATGTTGGTGTAATTACAATTCTTGTTATTATTCAAGCCTTATTAGCATTCGTATTACCAATTACAGTTTCAAAAGGTTATTGATGGCGATTTAGAAATCAAAAATACCTGATCATTTTTGATTATTGTAGTTACACTGCTAATTAATCTACTAATCATTCAAATTAAGAGGAGTGCGATTATAAAAATATAAGCAGAATATCAACATGGAAATTTTTAATGAATTAACAATGGTAATATGCCAAAAATACAATGAAAAAGGGTGCGGCATACTATATTGAGAGAATAGGTACAGCAGTATATAACTTTGCGGATTTTATTCTTACAACAATTCCAGATTATATTAAAACAATTTTAACGATTATTTTTGTGCTTGGTGTTGATTGGCAAAGATAGTTTTGTTGTTAATTGGAATACTGGGATTGTTGCTAGTAATTCAGTATAACGGATACAAAGTTCTAAATATTCAGCTATCTAAGAAAAGTAAGATTCTTCAAGATGTATGTGCTTCACGCTTTGCGGATAATATTTCGATTTTTTTAATAACGTTGAATTTATTAAACAATTTGGTAGTTCTAGCAAAATACAAAGTATCCTAAATCAAAATGTACATGATATTCATCGTGTAACAACAGATATCAATACATATGCAGGAAATTTCTATTATGTTTTAAATAGTATTATTACAAATCTTCAGTATGTCATGTACTTGGTATTAGCAATCTTACTTGCGAATAATAGTATAGATATGTCAATGTTCCTATTTGATATCATGATTATTGTTATCTGCTTTGAAGCATTTAATGATTTGATGTCATTAAATGTAAATATGAAAGATGTGAATGCTTCTTTTGAATTCTTGACAAATGATATTGAAAATAATTTAGAGAGAATGAGCGGAGATGAAATTGATCATATTAGAAACATTGAATTTAAAGGAACGACAATTCAATACAAAAAGAATATCTTAATCCAAAATATAAATATGACATTTAACCAAGGTGATATTGTATTTATTTCTGGAGAAACTGGAACTGGGAAATCAAGCTTTGTAAAATCATTAATGGGTTTTTGTGGATGCAAATGAAATTTTCTTCAATGGAATTGAGCAAAAGAAAATTCTCTTATCTTCACTGCGAAAGAGAGTGGCATATATATCGCAAAATGAATTCAATATTCAATGGAACAGTAAAAAGATAATATTGAATTAAATGCTGATGCAAATCAAGAATACGAAAAAAATGTCATTTTTGATAAATTTGTTGGGAAAAGAAAATCTAAAGCTCACGTCTGATGGAACAAATCTATCTGGTGGTGACAAGCAGAAAATTGTATTAGGAAGATTAATTTCTAATTGTAAAGATGTGGATGTTATCATTTTTGGATGAAGTAACAAGTTCGATGGACGCTGATACAGAGACGAAAAGCTTTTTGATGAAATTTTACCAGTACTCAAAAATAAAATAGTATTAATTATTTCACACAATAAAAATCTTCAACGTTATGCGAACAGAATAGTAAAGTTGAAAGATAAGACTATTGCGTTAGAGGAATAATTGAGGGAATAAGCAGGGATGCTGTTTATGATAGAAAAATTGTATAAAACCCTATACTTCTATAGGGGTTTTATGCTAACTATCATGAATGGCATCTTTTGTACTTTTGTTATGCAAAAGGAAGATGTACTTCTACACAGTGAATTCATTATCCCGTGCATATGGGTTCGCTAGGAACATGCCGTATGTTGATGGTGTTCGAAACTGTGGTGGAAAACAACGGAAAGGTAGGTAAAATAGAAAAATATGACTGTTGTTTCAATGAGGAAAATGTTGAGAGAACAGCGTACACTTTGGTCACCAGACACGCAAGTGGAACCCAAAGATGAAGCAGTTCATCTACACAGCTAAGAACGGTGTATACATCATCGACTTAGCAAAGACACAGGCTAAATTAGAAGTAGCCTATAACGCTTTAAAGAAGATTGCTGAAGATGGCGGAAAGATCTTATTCGTAGGAACTGAAAGCAAGCTCAGGCAACAATTCTTGAAGAAGCATTAAGAGTGGAAGCTTCTACATCAACCAGAGATGGTTAGGTGGAACAATGACTAACTTCCGTACAATCCAGAAGTCAATCAGAAGTTATTAGAGATTGAAGAAATGGAAGCAAACGGACAGCTAGCAGTTTACACAAAGAAGGAACAAGCAGTTCTCTTACAGAAGAAGGAAAGACTTGAAAACTTCCTTGGCGGTATCAAGGGAATGAAGAAGTTGCCAGATGCAATCTTCGTTGTAGACCCATTAGAAGAGCATAACGCAGTAGCTGAAGCACGTAAGTTAAAACATCCCTGTATTCGCTTTAATCGATACAAATGCTGATCCAGATTTAGTAGACTTCCCAATTCCTTCAAATGACGATGCAGTACGTTCTATCAGAGTTAATGGTAGGGTGTAATTGCTGACGCTATCTTAGAAGCTAAGGGTGGTGTATTAGAAGTTGCTCACCAAGAAGATGAGACAGCTGAAGACATCACAATGAAGGATGTAATCATCAACGTTGAACAGCAGGCTGCTGAATATGAACGTAAGAGAAGACAGAAGTTTGAAGAGCGTCGTGCTCAGATGGCTCAACGTCGTGGTAACTACAATGGCGAACGCCGTGTATTCCGTAGAGATGCAAACGGAAACCGTCAGACAACACGTCCAGCTGCTGAAGCAGAAGCTACAACAGCACCAGCTACTGAGGAGGCTAAGTAAAAATGGCAATCACAGCTGCTCAAGTAAAAGAATTGCGTGAATTAACAGGCGCAGGAATGATGGACTGTAAGAAGGCTCTTACAGAATGCGAAGGCGATACAAAGAAGGCTATTGACTGGCTTCGTGAAAAGGGTATTGCTAAGGCTGCTAGAAGGAAGGCAGAATTGCTGCTGAAGAGCAGCTAAGATCTTAATCGAAGGTAACAAGGCTGTTGTATTAGAAGTTAACTCTGAAACAGACTTCGTTGCTAAGAATGATCGTTTCTTAGCTCTATTAGATGAAGCTGCTAAGACAATCTTCAATTCTAACGCTAAGACTGTTGAAGAGGCATTAGCTCTTCCTACAGCAGAAGGCACATTGAATGATTCATTCATTGGTGCAGTTGCTATTATCGGAGAAAAGATTACATTAAGAAGATTCGAAATCGTTGAAAAGAGCGATGATGAATTATTCGGTTCTTATACACACCAAGGTGGACGTATCGTTGCCGTTACAGTTGTTAAAGGGTACTGCAGATGCTCAAGTTGCTAAGAATATGGCAATGCAAGTTGCTTCTATGAACCCAACATATGTATCACGTAATGAAATGCCACAGGATGTAGTAGCTCATGAACGTGAAGTTCAAGAAGGAATCATGGCAAATGATCCAAGCCTTGCAAACAAGCCTGAAAAGGTTAAGGCTGGAATCATCGAAGGTCGTGTATCTAAGTCATTACAGGATATGTGCTTAGTTGACCAGGAATACTTCTTAGACTCAAACCTCAAGTGCGGTCAGTACTTAAAGGAAAACAACGCTGAAGTTGTTAAGTTCGTTAAGTACATCGTGGGTGAAGGTATTGAAAAGAAGCAGGACGACTTTGCTGCTGAAGTAGCAGCAATGGCTAAGTAAGAAATTACTCAACCAGAGAGAACAACGTGCAAGTTGTTCTCTTTTTTATATTCATATAAAATTGAAAAAGTACAACTTTTTATGTTGTTTTAAGTGATAATTAACGATAAAATTTAGTTGTATACTTAATGCAAAATGAGAATATAGTAGGCTGCAGTATTATGTAAAATAGTAGCTTATACATTAACATTTCCGTAATATTTGTTACATAAATCAACCTTTTATAAGAAAATCTTAAGATGTGAACGTTACAGTGTACATAAAATATTTTACAAAGTAGAATATTGTAGATAAATATTGTGGTATTATATGTTGCTTTATTTCTTTATCTGAAATACTGGTGTTTATCAAGGCAGGGGGTCCTTGTAAATATCAATTTGTGAATAGAAATTGAGTATGTCCACACTCATTTTATGAAAACAGGGAGGCTATATCGTATGAATATGAAAAACTTCGAAAGATATTTGTAATCTTGTGTGCTTTTATAATGTTATTGAGTGTTAACTATTCTGTTAATGCGATTGATACATCCATACCAGGTTCTACTGCAACAGAAACAACTACAACATCTACTCCTACACCAACATCTACGACAACACCAAGTACACCGATTGATCTGAATGCAAAAGTTAGTTTTTCCGTAAAAAGTACTTGGACTGGTAACGATAAACCACCTGTTCTTATTCGTTTATTTGCCAATGGTGTAGAAAAATTAATAAAGTTCATAATCCGGATACTTATCAAGAAGTAAATGGCTATATAAGTAATTATGCAAATGCATGGCAGGTTGATTTTAATAACTTACCTAAGTATGATTCTGATGGTAAGGAAATTGAATATACTGTAAAACAGGATTTCTTTGAATCATATTTGCATGGTTTGAATAATTTAAAGTTTAAAACTGACCTAACAGGTGATGTAAAATCAGATTTATCTTTAGAACAAATCACTTATTGATATTGAAGTTGATAAGATGTGGAATGAAATTCCAGTATTCGTTATTCCTGGTACACCTAGCCCAGCCGATCCACCTACAATGACAGCTTTTTCGGAATCTGAATACACTGTTACGTATGATGAAGAAGAATTAAATGAACTCGTTGCTGAATCAGATGCTTTAGATGCGGATGATTCAGTATTGCCTGAATATACAACGGCACTAAATGAGGATGATAATAGCTTGTTCGAAGAAGAACAGCCACAAGCCTCTACAACACAACAATCATCAGTTGCAGTGCCAGATTCTATTACTGTAAATCTATTGGCTGATGGCGTGGTTGTAGGAACAATGCAAATTAAGAAGGAAGATGGATGGACTGGATATTTCCGTGATCACCTAAGATATGATGAAAATGATAATCACGAGATTGTTTATACAGTTGAGGAAGTTCCTGTTCCTGGCTACGAGACACATTATATTAATAAACTAATTAATAACCGTGTAATTAACGTGATTGTAAACTACTCTGTCATTGACATTAATGTTCAAAAGAAGTGGGAAGGTAAGATTCAATCACCTGTTCAAGTTACCTTACATCGCAAAATATACAACTTCATATTATGATTATGAAATTGATAGAAATGTTACACAACTCCATGATGAAGAGGTAGAAACGGTTGAATTAAATGAAGAAAATAACTGGAAATATACCTTTAAAGAACAATATGAGTTCCATGTGGCTGAGGGAGAAGATTCTTCAAAGTATGAATATTATGTAACGGAAGATAGCGTTGCAAACTATGCTACAGATATTACTGGTAATCAAGATGAAGGCTTCAAGATTACAAATACAAACACTACGGATTTAATCGATATTCCTGTTGAAAAGAAATGGGATGGTGATATTGCAAATAGTACAAAAGTTACCCTATTTGCAAATGGTGATGAAGTAGAAACAGTTGAATTAAATGCTGCGAACAATTGGAAGTATACATTTACACATCTACAAAAATACAACAATGATGGTTCTGACGTTGCTTATGCTATCAAAGAAGTAGGTGAAGATGGAAACGTTATTGAATTAGATGGTAAAAAGTTTGATGTAGAGTATTCAGGTGACATAACCCAAGGCTTTAAAGTTACAAACAAAAAGCCACTGGATCCTCCAACACCTACACCAACTCCAACACCTACACCAAAAACAACTGATAATAATCATGTGAAGTTATACGGATTATTAACACTATTATCTACAATATTGGTAGTAGTTGTCGCATCAAAGCGTATAAAATATTCAAATTAGTAAGATAAAAAAACTCTTTACAGATTTCTGTAAGGAGTTTTTGTATGTGGATTACTTAATTCTCTAATTCCTTTTCTTCTAGTCGGATTTTTAAGGAAACCTTCACGGATACCTGTTTTTGATATGAGTATACGCTTTGTTTGATAGATTCTTGCAATCTCTAAAATCATGTGTAGACCTGATAAGAAGACTGGTTGTCGACTAGGGTCAACATTTGCCTTCATAACTTCTTCGAAGATAGAATCATGCATGCATAGTTTATCAAAGATTTCTTGAAGTTTGTTAACTTCAATGATTAACTCCTCTTGAAAGAGAGCTTGATATACTTTGCCAGCTGCACGCATTGTTCCACCAATACCAATGAGTTCTTCACATGTAGTATTTAAAGATGGATATCGTGTGCGTGCAGAAAGAATTTCTTTTGTACATTCTGATGTATCGATTGGTAGATGCCTTAAACGTACACATCCAAGTGGGAAACTCATCGCATCGATTGGTTGTCCGTT